>VTLG01006879.1_pt1 | contig 46222 bp, 28 predicted proteins | sample 4694571 | NCBI WGS metagenome assembly VTLG01 (sample SAMN12604809, study PRJNA352737) | marine metagenome | biome: ENVO:00000447; feature: ENVO:00000209|ENVO:00000569|ENVO:01000036; material: ENVO:00002151; isolation source: viral sequences binned using virsorter ...
CTTTTAGAGCTAGACACAACTGTGATAACCCCGGACCACGCTGGAAAGCACGTTATTGGTCCTGCAAAGCTTGGTAAAGGAGTCAACCATGAAATATATAGATGAAATATCAAAATCGTTAGCAGATAAGCCGGGAAAAGATGATCCTCGTAGGACTCCTGCGCCTAAAAAGGATCAGAAAAAAGGTAGCAAGAAAAATAAGCCTGATAGCGCTAAAGACGACAAAGGAAAAATCGACTTTGGCAAGAATACAACAGAAAGACTGAAGCAAAAGGTTGCAGACCATAATAAAAAAGGTAAGGGGAGTAAGGCCACACTTGGTATGCTAAAGGCAGTATATAGAAGAGGCGCTGGTGCTTATTCTACCTCTCATGCTCCTAAGATGAGTAGAGATGGTTGGGCTATGGCAAGAGTAAATGCTTTTCTTACATTACTTAGAACAGGCAGACCTTCAAACTCTGGCTACAAACAAGACAACGACTTGTTACCAAAGGGACATCCCAGAAGTTCAAAATGAATCTTAAGCAAAAATGGAATGAGCATTTAAGTAAAAACAACATGAACTATTGTGAACACTGGAAGTTCGCGGTAGGTCATGGTGTAAGATGCATAAAAGCTGGAATATACTTGTGTATACATGGATTTTTTCCATGTTGGTATAGGAAAGCTGGAACTAAATTAGTACATAAATTAGAGCAAGAGTTTACGGAACACGAAAATGTCATTAATAAATAAAGTAGCAGCAATAGTAGACAATAAAGTACCTTTAAAAGATTTAAGATATTCTCAGCCTTTTGTGTATGAGTCAGGACAAGGTATACTTGGTATTAATTGGAAAAATATTTTACCAAAACCACCAGCTAATGACAGCGCAACTACTAAGAAAGAATTAGATTTAGTCATTGAAGCTGCTGCTAATAGGAGCAACAAGGCTACAGAATTGGTATATAAAGTAGATGACGATCCCTTGCATTTGTTCTATGATTTTCTAGATAAAAGGGAGTTAAAATATAATAGAAGCTTATTTGACGAATACTATAATATATTAGAGTCCTACGTATACGCATTAAAATATCACTATAATAGACCAAGACCAGATCAACTTGCGCCTTACTATAACCAAGAAGTAAAAGTTATTTATACTTCCACACACCAAACTCCAGCATATCCTAGTGGTCACACTGCATATGCTGCACTAGCTGCACATATGTTATCTAAAAAATTTCCAGAATATAAAAAAGAATTTTTTGACTTGGCAGAACAGGCAGGAACTGCTAGAATATTACAGGGAGTACACTATCCATCTGACAATGTTGCTGGAATGACTCTAGCAAAGGTTATATTTGAAGAAATTGAAAGGAAGGTGCAAGATGCCTCAAGAAGAACCAAAAAGTTTCCCTCTGACTACACCGGGACAGCCTGACAGAAAAGAAGAACCCGTCAGAAGACCATTGCCATCAAAAGATCAGGAGTAAAAGTTGAATTGGTTTCCGTTGAAGAATTTTACACATTATAGTTTACTAAAAGGATTCTCAAAGCCACACGAACTTGCAAAGGTTTGTGCTGATAATGATTATCCAGCATGTGGTATCACAGATTATAAGTCCATATCGGGCGCAGTATCTTTCCATCAAGCCTGTAAAAAGGTGGGCGTAAAGCCTATTATTGGTTGTTCATTTGATAATACAACCGTGTTTGCAAAAAACAAAGACGGATGGCACGACTTGATACAAATGGTATCAATGACAGATGAGAATGGTCAAATGCCCACTGCCACCGCCAAGGAAATAGTCAGCAGAAATAATTTGATAGCTTTAGAAAAGAAAAAAGACAATATTAAGCCATCATACTATGTAAAGAAAGAACAAGCCAAACTTCATAGAGTCTTACTTTGTTCTGCTTTAAAAACAACCTTACCTAAAATACAAAAACAAATTAGGAATAATGATTTAGACCCAGACGTATTGGCATACTTTACTAAGGAAGACAAATGTATCACAAAAGGTAAGGCTACAGAAGGTTTAAAATATATTTATGATTCATGCGAAGATTATGAGATACTAAGCCCTCCAATGCTCCCTACGTTTGTATGTCCAAAAGGTCAATCTCAGGAAGAGTACCTAACAGATATGGCTAGGAGAGGATATACAGAATTACTTAAACCAAAAGTTGGCAAGGACAAAGATAAGCAAAAGGTCTATGGCGATAGGTTTCAGAAAGAGCTAGAGGTTATTAGAAACGCAGACTTGTTTGGATACTTTTTGATTGTTCAAGATATCATACGACATGTTGAAAAAGACATGGGTTGTTTAGCTGGACCGGGAAGAGGTTCTGCTGCTGGCTGCTTGATATCATATCTTATTGGCATCACAAAGATTGATCCAGTAGAGCATGACTTATTGTTTGAAAGATTTTACAATGCTGGTCGTAACACTGGTGGTCATGTTTCACTTCCTGATATCGACATGGACGTTCCGGGTAAACGCAGGGACGATGTTATAGATTATTTAAAAAAGACATACGGTAAAGAACACGTTAGTCAGATGATTACATTTGGTAGACTACAGGGTAGGAGCGCAATCAAAGAAGTGCTTCGTATTAATGAGGCTTGTTCATTTAGTGAAATGAATGCTATAACAAAAAGTGTGCCTAACGAAGCAGAGATATCTGATCAACTTGTAGAAATGGACGATGAAGACAGGTCTATTATACGATGGTCTTTGATGAATCGTGCTGATGATCTTCGTGACTTTTGCCACATAACAGACGATGGAAAATTAGAGGGTGATTATGCAGAGTATTTCCAGCAAGCAATTGATATAGAGGGAACATTTAAGACTCAGGGTAAACATGCTGCTGGAGTTGTAATATCTAAAGATAAGCTTAAAAATGTATGTCCAATGATAGCACAGAAAGGATCGGCTGAAAAGATAGCAGGGCTAGAAATGTCTGATCTAGAAGCACTGGGTCACGTAAAATTTGACGTTCTAGGAATTAATCTACTAGATAAACTAATGAAAATTAAGGAATTAACTAATGGCGAATAGAGACTATATCGTATTTGACTTTGAAACAGGAAGTCGTAATCCTCATAAAACACAGCCTACACAAATTGCTGCGTTGGCTTTAGATGGCAGAAATTTGTCCATGAAAGGAACTTTCAACAGCGAGATTAGACCTATTTTGAACGACGAGGCTGCTGTAGCCGCTGGTCTAGACCCAATTGAAGATGGCGCACTAAAAGTTACAGGTAAAAATCGTAAAGATTTAGCCAAGGCTCCAACTCTAAAATCAGTATGGAAAAAGTTCTGCACCTTTGTTGATAAATATAACTGGAAAAAAGACCCTTTCTTTAACCCTATTCCAGTAGGGTTTAACATTATTGGTTTTGATATGATTATTGTCAACCGCTTGTGTAAAGAATACGGACCATTTGATGATGGCAGGCAGCAACAAAAGATCTTTAGCAAGATTCATAAGTGTGATGTTATGGATAATATGCACATGTGGACAGAAGGAGATCCTAGCATTAGGTCTATCAGTATGGATACTCTACGAGAGCGCATGGGTCTGAGTAAAGAAAATGCGCATGATGCCTTGCAGGATGTTAAAGACACGGCTAATATATTTATAAAGCTATTAAAAACTCATCGTGCGGTATATCAAAATATTGAACTAGACAAAGCGTTTGCTAATGGGAATTTGTATGTCAAATGATTATGATGATGACAAGACTTGGCAGTTATTTGCAGAGGGTAAAACTAAGGGTGTCTTTCAATTAGAAAGTAACCTTGGTAAATCTTGGTCTAAAAAGTTAGCACCAAATAACATAGAAGAACTCTCAGCTTTAATTGCTATTATTCGCCCCGGATGTCTAAAAGCATTTGTGGATGGTAAGTCTATGACTCAACACTTTATAGATAGAAAGCATGGGAGAGAAGAAGTAACCTATCTTCATGAATCGTTAGAAGAGATATTAGCACAAACGTATGGGGTGCTTGTCTATCAAGAACAGTCCATGCGTATAGCTCAAAAAATCGCTGGATTCAATCTTGAAGAGGCAGATGAACTACGTAAAGCCATTGGTAAAAAGAAGGCTGACTTGATGGCTAAGGTAAAGAAAAAGTTTATCTCTGGCTCAAAGAAAGTTAAAATTGTAAACAAAGAAGAGGCAGAAGAAATCTTTGGCTGGATTCAAGCTTCTTCTAGATACGCATTTAACAAATCACATAGTATATCATATGCCGTATGCTCCTATTGGAGTGCTTATCAAAAGGCTCACAATCCAGAACAATTTTTCTTATCTTATCTATATTACGCAAACGAGAAACAAGATCCTCACCAAGAGGTGTACGAGCTACTATCCGAGGCAAAACTTTTTGAAATTCAAGCAAGGACTCCTAGCCTAGCTAATTTTGAAATGAAATTTAATGTTAAAAATCATAAAGTGTACTTTGGTTTAAAGGACATCAAATCTCTCACTGGTGTTACTGGTGATAAAGTTGTACAAGCTTTAAAAGATGTACAGAAAGAATTAAATAAACCACTCACTAAACTTACATGGGTTGAGATATTATTATTTCTTGGTCCAAAGATTAGTTCTACAGCATTCAAGGCTTTGGCCTCCGTGGGTTTCTTCAGGGACTTTGATGGTAGAGTTTCAAGAAACAAAGCTTTGTATGATTATGAGATTTATAGAACATTGACAAAGGGAGAACATACATGGACTGAAAAGAACTACGAATCTAAAAAATGGCAAGATTTCGTATCATGTCTAAGGGATCTAGCTCCAATTAAAAAACAAGGTGGTGGCACACAGAAAATAGAACGTCAACAGATTATAGAAAATGAAATACAACTATTACTAGACCCACCATACAGCCTAGATGACGATCCAAATTGGATTATAGATCAAGAATCTAGATTCTTAGGCTGTCCAGTATCTCTTACAAGGGTTGAAGCAGCAGACACTTCTGCTGCCAACACGACATGTAAAGAGATTGTAAACGGTAAAAAAGGCAAGGATTTATGCGTTGTTGGGAACGTACAGAGAATGGCAGATTACGTCATATCAAAAGGTGATTCTAAGGGCAAATTAATGTCCTTTCTTACTATAGAAGATGACACATGCGTATTAGATAGCGTAGTAATATTCCCAAAAATAAAGCAGAAATATAAGTATGTTTTATATGAAGGTAACAATTTAATATTTTGTGGCTCAGTTGCTCAACATGAAACATCACTCATAGTTGACAAAATTCACGAAATTTAAATAGTTTTTTTGAACTGTACAAGCTAATATACTAAGATAGGAGGAATAATGAACAATTGTTGCTTTACAGGCTATTTGGTAGAAAACCCACGAACATCTATGGTTGGAGATATAGTTTTAGCAGAATTTACAGTGGTGGTCTATAATTATAGACGAACTAAAAGCACTGGTGAGAAAAGCAGAATACCCACATATCTACCATGCGAAGCTTGGCATACGGGCGCAGAGACAATAGAACGATTCGCTACTAAAGGCACAAAAATTACAGTGCAAGCGTCTGCTAAAAATAGATCTAAAGATGATGATAGAATTGTATTTAGAATCAATGAATTTGATATCTGCAATCAAGACTACTTTGAGGAAGATCAATGAGGAAAAAGAGAATATTATTTTGCAGTGAAGCCACATTTTTAAATACTGGATATGCTACATACACAAGGGAAATTTTAAATTATCTTAATAGCACTGGTAAGTATGAGCTTGCAGAATTAGCATCTTATGCCCATGTTAATGACCCAAGAGCTAGTGAAATTCCTTGGAAGTTTTATGGTGTAATTCCTGCTCCAGAGGACGAAGCAGGGATGCAACAATATAATTCTGTACCTACTAATCAGTTTGGTGAATATGCTTTTGAGAAAGTGTGTTTAGATTTTAAACCTGATGTTGTGTGTGACATTAGAGATTTTTGGATGCTAGACTTTGTTGAAAGGTCTCCGTATCGTAAGTTTTTTAAATGGTGCATCATGCCAACTGTAGACGCAAGGCCACAAGCTAGACAGTGGATTGCAACATACAAATCAGCAGATGCTTGTTTAACATATTCAGATTGGGCTGGTGGCATTCTACAAGATCAATCAGGTGGCAAGATAAATTATCTAGGATCATCTCCACCGTCTGCGCATCCAGCGTATCAGCCTAAAGACAAAGACGCTTTGAGAAATGCATTTAAGGTTGATCCTAATGCAAAAATTATCGGCACTGTAATGAGGAATCAGAGGCGTAAATTATATCCAGATTTATTTGCAGCGTTTAGATTATTGTTAGATCAAGTAGAGGACAAAAATAATTATTTTCTTTATTGTCATACTAGCTATCCAGACCTTGGGTGGGAAATACCAGAACTGATACAACAATATAATTTAGCATCACACGTAATGTTTACATATGTTTGTCCAGAAACAAAACAGCCTTTCCCATCTTTATTTAAAGGCGCAAGCACTCAATCTCCCTACACTGGAAAGTTTGGTTCAACTCTTTCTAACGTCAGGAATGGCTTGAGTTATGAACATCTGGCTAATATTATAAACCTCTTTGACTTATACGTTCAATACGCAAATTGTGAAGGGTTTGGTTTGCCTCAAGTAGAAGCAGCAGCGTGTGGTATACCAGTAATGGGTACTGATTACTCTGCTATGGAAAGTGTTCTTAGGAAACTAGAAGGTACTCCCATCAAACCTAAAGCATTGTACAAAGAGTTGGAAACTGGGTGTTTAAGGGCAGTTCCAGATAACGAATTGGCAGCAAAATTGTTTAAAGAATTTTTTGAACTACCTAAGCCAATTAGAGCTAGACAAGGTTTCAATACCAGAGAAAAATTTCTAGAGCATTACCAGTGGGATAAATCTGGCAAGAGATGGGAAGATTACTTTGATAGTTTCGATATTGTACCTGATGAACAAACATGGCTATCGCCACCTAATATTCAAGCGCCAGATCCTAAACCAGAAAACGTAAGCAACGTTAAGCATGGAGATCTAGCTAAATGGTTAATTACTAATGTGCTAAAAGAACCTGATAAGATAGGATCATTTTTAGAAGCTAGATTGACTAGAGACTTAATGTATGAATGTTCAACAGCTACCACGGGTGGTATGTATTTTAATGAGAGTTCTGCAAGTTTTGATGGAAAGAATACTAGAAGTCCTTTTAATTTTGAAATGGCATACAATCATATGGCTTCGTTATGTCAAAGAAGAAATCAGTGGGAACAATTAAGAGCGGAGGCTTTTGGTCTAAAATGAAAGTTTTATATATTGGACATTACAGAGAAGGCGGTGGTTGGTCTAATGCGGCTATGGACTACATACTTGCGCTGGACTCAGCTGGCGTTGACGTAGTTTGCAGAGACATTAAATTAACAGGCTATGAAGCAAAAATACCAGATAGAATATTAGAGCTAGAACAAAAATCTACACAAAATGTAGACTACTGCATTCAACATGTTCTTCCGCACCATTTGGTTGGCACAGATAAGTTTAAGAAAAACATTGCATACTTTGTCAGTGAATCTAACGACATATCTAGGAGCAACTGGGTAACAACTTTGAACATGATGGACGAAGTGTGGACAGCTAATGAAACAAATAAATACGTTCTTGAAAAAAGTGGGCTTGAAGCACCAGTAAGAGTTTTACCTCATGCATCAGACTTATCTAAATACGAAAAGCAGTATGATGATTTACACATGAATGAAATAAATGATAAGTTTAAATTCTATTATATAGGAGATATGAACGATAGAAAAAACATTTCCTCTGTAATAAGATGTTTTCATGGTGAGTTTGACATTGAAGATCAAGTGGCTTTAGTAATTAAGATAAAGCAGTTTGGCGTATCGCCAGAAAAACTAAGAGAACAATTTATCAATTTCTCTAACAGTATAAAAAGCGTTATGAGAAAGAGTAACAATTTGCAAGACTACTGTACAGAGATGTTAATCACAGCAGATATGTCAGATGAGCAGATACAATCTCTGCATAAAAGTTGTGATTGTTTTATAAATATTTCTCATGGCGAAGCTTGGTCTATACCAGCATTTGAGGCTATGGCTCATGGTAAAACTCCAATATGCAGTGATGAAGGCGGTCCTAAAGAGTTCATAGATAGAGATAACAAAAATACAGGCGCGTTAGTAGGTGGCTCATATGGAGTATGTATGCACTCAAATCCAGCATTTCCAGACCTGTTTACAGGTAGAGAAGAATGGTTTATAGCAGACGAATCCGAGACAAAGAAAGCTATGAGGCATTACTATAACGAAAGAAATGAAATAGATAGAACACAAGGTCTAAAGCAGGCGCAAAAATTTAGTTATGAAAATGTTGCTAACAAAATAAAGGAATACATAAGTGAATAGTGTAAAAAATATCATTCGCGCAGCTAATTCTGATAAACGTACTAAATACAATATCTTAACCTTTCCTACTCATGAAAGGTATGAAACACAGTTGTGCAAAACCGGACATGACTTTTATTCGTTTAGCACTGATGAAAGTAAAAAATGGAACAAAGAACAAGTTCCAGTTCCAGAAAATTATTATATCATGCCTAGTAACAATGTTGTTAGATTTGTTGACTTTGATTTTATCTTAGTACAAAGCAAATTTTGGCAATATCAAGTAGCTATGGAGATTGTGAAAAGCCTACCTCTTCCGGTCATGGTTTTAGAACATACTCTTCCAACTCCACAAACCATGAATCAACAAACCGTTGACAGCATGAGGCAGATGCTTGGTCATATCAATGTATTTATCTCAGAGTTTTCTAGAAATCAATGGGGTATAACTCACAACGCTAAAGTGATCCATCATGGCGTAGACGCAGAACAATTCTGTCAGACAGATGATAAAAAAGGCGATTATGTGTTGACTGTAGCAAACGATTTTGCTAACAGAGATTATTGTCTCAATCATGAAGGCTGGAAGAGAATTACACAAGGAATTAAAACAAAACTTGTAGGTGAAAATAATGGTGAAGGAACCACCTCTTGCAAGACAACTGAAGAAGTCGTTAAAGAATATAATAAGTGTTCTGTATATTTGAATACCACAACTCTAAGTCCTATACCTATGTCGTTGTTGGAAGCAATGTCTTGTGGGTGCGCCGTAGTATCAACAGCAACCTGTATGATTCCAGAGATTATAGAAAATGGAGTTAATGGATTTGCTTCAAATGATGAAGAAGAATTAAAGGGTTATGTTAACACTCTACTAAATGACGAGTCGTTAAGAAAAGAACTTGGCAACAATGCTAGAAAAACAATATCTGAAGTATTTTCACAAGAAAACTTTGTGAGTAATTGGAACAAAACTTTTGACCAACTTTATGAGGCTGTAAACAAATGAAACTATTAATTACAAATAAAAATCAACAGGTTGTAGAGGGATACCACATCGTAGATTTATCAAACGGTGAGTCACAGCTTAATGATGTTGTCAACAACTCATGTACAGATGTAATCCTAAGCTCAAACTGTCTTGAAAGTGTTGATAAAGAAACTGCTAAAACAGTTCTTAATACAGCTTGTCAAAAGGTAAGGCTGAAAGGATCTATTTCCGTTGCAGGGATAGAATTAAAAAACTTATGTAGAGATACATTAAACAACTCTTTAAGTAGCGATGAGTTTAACAACATTATTAAGGATGTTAAATCTATTCTAACGTCTAAAGAAGTATGTGATCAACTAAGAAGTATGAGGCTACAAATAGATACTACTGTAGTACAAGGACACGTATATGACATCAAAGCATCAAGACCAAATTAAAACTAATTGTAGAGATTGTACATTCTCTATATACGAAGGTCAAACGCAAACTGGGTGCGAGGCTAATAGAATTGATACGTTTAGAGATCAAGGATATTTAGTAGAAGCCTATGATGAAGAAAAGGAGTTCTACCTTATAGAACGTCTTTGCAACCTAAGTACACATGATGAGAATGCCAATTTAGAAGATTCTAGAAATAAGGTATCTTTGTCTTTCGATTTGTTCATGCAATGCTCTGACATAAAACTAGACATGGATCTACAAAAAACAGTTGACCAATTTGCATATGATAAATTAAACATACTTTTAATGCACGACTATGAAGAAGCAAGTAAACAACAAAGAATTAAAATTTTTGAGTTATACAAGTTACTGCCAAACTCAACAATCTCATCATATTTTGACTATGATTTTACTTTACATGAAAAAGTTTCTAAATCAAATAGAGCTTTCCACGCGATTGTGGATTCAAATCAAGATGTGCCTCCCGATACATTTTCTAAAATAGATAGTTTTATTAATGACAAACTAGAAAAAGCCACAACTTGTAAAATAAATAACATTACATTTGTATCTAATCTAGCATATAAGATGTACTGCATGAAAAACGATAGCGTAAACTACGAAAGCAATAGCAAGGAAGTTATTGCAGACTCCAAAAATCAAAATTTATATAAAGAAATATGAAGAAAAAAAGATGTGTAACCTCCGCGAAGGCTGAGAGTGATCAAGATATACCAGATGATCTTATATCTGTTATATTACTGTGTGATACTCCGGGCTACCGGATGAAATCGTATGGTGCAATACCATTAATACCATTCAAAAGAAAGAGACTGATAGACTTACAGATAAGCACTATTAGCAATGTATTTAAAAACTTTGAAGTTATAATATGTGTGGGGTATGATGCAGATAAGGTTTGTAGATACGTAAAGAACAAGTATAGGAACAAGAATGTCAGAATTGTAGAAAACCAAATGTTTGATAATTCAAACTCCTGTGAAGGTGTAAGGTTGTGCCTGAACAATATTAATAATGATAAAGTGATAATCCTAGATGGCAGCTTGCTTTTAGATCAAGAAACTCTATACAATGTAAATACAAAACAATCTTATATTATGACAGAAGAAGGATTTTACGAAAACTTAGAGATAGGCGTGAATATTGGAGAGCATGGAACTATAGAGCATTTTGGATTTGGAGCGCACACCGCTTGGTCAGAAGTTCTATTCCTGCACAACGATGATGTAATTGAATCTTTACGTAGGATTATATCCAGTGATAATTTTAAACAAAAATTCTTGTTTGAAGGATTGAACGAACTCATTAAAACAAAACACAAGCTATCAGTTATTAGTAATAAATATCCTGTTAAGAAAGTCAACAACATAAAAACATATCACAAGTTAAGGGATAACATATGAACTTTTTAATAGACAACTACTCTACTCATGATAATAGCCAACCAATGTATCTACATACTGCATTTTTTAACATGGAGTACGAAGGAGTTCTTTCTGACATTGCTGCTAATAGCGTTTTTGATTTATTTGATACTATCAAGCCAAATGTAGTAATAACTTCTGCGCAGAGGCTTAACAAAGAAACTATTTTTTACATGAAAGAGAATCCAGATTTAGGTATCCATCTACTGTTAAATATAGATAATCTAAATAAAGAGAACGTAGAACAGCTTTGTGACTTTATGTTGATGCAAGACGTAGCGCCTTTATTCTTGTTTACCTCTAACTATAGCCTGCCCGATAAGATAAAAAAAATTAACGTGGTAAAATTACTACCAGCGGCAGATAACAATCAGATATCAGAAGCAGGCTTTGATTACAACATAGAAAGAGCTATTATTATAAACGAAGATCCAGAGGACATGCAGTACGATAGCAGCTTTCATGTAATCTCAACTGACCCTAATATGAAAGACAAGGCAGACATAGTATTGCCAGCTATAGGTCTAAGGTCTATATATCCAAAGTATAATGAAATTATTATTAGAAATTTGAAGTTTACTACACAAGTATTCTTTGATGCAATTCTATCTGGATCTAAAGTATATTATCAAAACTCAAAAGACACTGGCGTTCAGTCTCTTATAAATAAGATATTTAAGAAGGACTTTAATCTTGATTATAACAGCGATGATAGGGTCAAAGATTTTTCTGAGATTAGAGATATCGTAAAGGAAAAACATACTGGCGATAATCGTGCCAAAACAATTCTATCACAAATAAAAGGTGTAAAATGATTAACTTAGGGTTTTATATAAAAGACCTATCTCACAAAGAGTGCGTAGCTACCATATCGCAGGAAATTGACAGGGCTAAAGCGGCTAATGAATTGTTAGATGCTAGTATATTTTTTGATGACATTGGGCCTGTAGATATTCCTGTTAATGCTGGCTTCTTTAACTCTACGGACATATGGAACTTTACTGGGGATTTAGTTGTATTCTCACTAGATAATTTATCTCGATCCCTTAGCTTTGTTAATAACTTTGATGTATATTATTGTTTTGGATTTGAGCCATATAATGTATTACAATTGTTAAAGATTTTAGATACAAATAATGTACACACAATAGTATCAAACGAATCTTCTGCGCAGAATTTCTACAGGGTAACGGGCAGAAAACCAATCAGTATAAATGAAAATTTAACCAACATAGCCACTACTATAATGGAACATAAAAATGAATGAAAAACAAATAGTTCTACTATACACGCAAGAACAAAAAAGCACATACGAAATAGCTGAAAGATTTGATACGTATCCAAATAAGATCAGACGTATATTAAAGAAGAATGGCGTACAGCTTAAAACTAAAAGTGATGCACAGAAAAATGCACTTAAAAAAGGTGTAGCTAAAATTCCTACGCAGGGTACAAAGAGAAGTAAAGATGAAAGGATTAAAATAAGCAAGGGTCTGAAACAGAGATGGGAAAACATAAGCAAGGAAGACTATGCTAAACACGTAAGAATGGCAAAAGAAAGATGGTCTAAGATGACAGATTTAGAGAAATCTGAAATGACATCTGCTGCATTCCAAGCAATACAGAAGGCTGGCAAAGAAGGTTCTAAACTAGAAAAATTCTTAAAATATGAACTAACTAAATATGGTTTTATTGTGGAAGCACACAAGAAAAATTTAATACCAAATGAAAATTTAGAAATTGACATGTACTTTCCAGAACTTGGTGCTATAATAGAGATAGATGGACCTTCTCACTTCCTACCCATTTGGGGGGAAGAGAAGCTACAGAAGCAAATAAAAGCTGACGAGAATAAGACAGGGTTGATTTTGACAAAAGGTTTTGCTATAATAAGGGTAAAGAATCTATCTGACTCTTTGCCTCTGGCTAATCAAGAGAGCTTGAAAGATCAACTAATTGACATTCTTAACAAGATTAAGACTAAGTTTCCCAAAAAATCAGAACGTTTTATTGAAATTGATGCTTGAAAGGACAAAGCTAAATGACTGAAGAAAACCTTTTTGAAGGAGTGGAAGAATTGCAAACACCATCAAATACTGATACGTCAGTAAAAAATGATATCGCATCAGATGCGCCATCTATGCTGTCTCCAGAATGGCACGATTACGCTATGACGCTGTTTCAGGAGGATGAGCTAATGAATGGGCATCCACTTGTAAACGGCCTTAGAAGGGTGTCTGAGCTTGTTCTAGGGCCAATGTCGTTTAGCGGCCCAACGTGGGTAAAACCTACGGATCGTGACGACCACCACGGTAGAGCTACGGTTATATTTACCATAGAATTTGCAAGTGGATTAAGATGTTCAGAAGTTGCAGATTCGTGGGAAGGCAACACGGATGACATGTTTTGCGCCTTTGCTGTAGCAATTGCTAGCACTAGGGCAGAAGCTAGGGCTTTACGAAAAGTTCTAAAGATCAAGGGTGTAGCAGCAGAAGAACTAACTAAGAAAGATACTGCTAAAATTGTTCGTGACCTTTCCAAGCAAAACAATAGTAGTGCTGGAGAGTACGAGGATTCAGGTAGAATGAGCGATGCTCAATACAACTTTATTGACGTTAAATGCAAACAACTTAATGTTGATGGAGGAAAGTTATTTAAAGATATGTTCAAAGTAGATCAAAATCGTAAGATTTCTAAAAAGGTAGCGAGTGATATTATTGACGTTCTCAATAACTATCAAAAGGACAAAAGTACTATTCCTAGTGAGTTAAAAGGTTATAACCAAGAGTGGAGAAATTAAATGAAGTTAAACTATACAACAGCAAATGGTAGAATTACAGCAGAATTTGATGCAGATACGCATAGAGAATTGTTTACTCAAATCTCAAGATTTCAAGAGGTCTTTGAAGAGACTAAGTGTGGTAAATGCGGATCTGAGAATCTCAAATTTGTCGTTAGAACCGTAGATGAAAATGAATACTTTGAACTACGGTGCATGGATTGTGGTGCTAAACTAGCATTTGGATCTATGAAGAAAGGTGGAGGACTCTTCCCTAAACGTAAGGATGGAGACAACTGGCTACCAGATAATGGTTGGCAGAAGTGGAATCCAAAGACAAAGGCTATGGAATAACATTTAGTTCGTTTGATTTTACCTAGCATTTATGGCGCTTTGTTGAATCCAACATTTAGTCGTTATTGCTAGTAAATCTTTAGTCGATATTGTTATTGCATGAAAAGGGGGTAGCGAAAGCTGCCCCTTTTTTTATGACAAATACTCTACTGTAAAGTATAGACCATACTGAGTCTTGCTACCCACAGTAACTGGCGAAGAACTCAAAGCTACATACCAATCATGCCTAAGCGCTGTATGGGCAGCACCTTGATTTGTATCCCAAGCTTTTCCAGCTTGATCAGTATCTCCAGCGCTGGTATTTCTACCACTCATTCCGGGTGAGCTTGTAAATGACATATCTGCCATTGTGACACCTGATGTAAACTCAACCCAGTTGGTAGAAGTAGCTCCACCGTGAAAATCCAAGTTTGCCACAGTATTAGTAAGAGATGGGTGTCTAGCCTCATAAACGTTGGTAGTCACACCAGTTGCGTTATTTTCAATACTACTTCTATCAAAAATACGTAATTTACAGTTTTGTACTTTATATGCTACATCACTGGTAAATCTAATATTTAATGGACATTGGTGATTACACAAGGTTTCAAGCGTAACTCCGCTTACAGTATTAACCATGACCCCTGTAGCAGAGGTTTTTGCCGTATTATTAAGCTGTGAAGCCTGAGTTGTGCCTGTTGAATTAGTCACAAATGTACTAGTTTGTTGACTTCCAATTGGCACAGAAGCTCCAAAGGAGCTACCATAAAATCCCAAACCGCTACCGGCGGTATGGTCAATGAGCGTGGAAGCAGCGTCAAAATCTGTTCCAGTGATATTAGCGTAAAATTTGATATCTGGCATGGAAAAACTCCTGTAAATGGATGTTTACGTATTATTATACACGAAAATTAGGTTACGTTGATAGAGATATATTGGACATCTGGGGTTAAAGCACCACCAACCGCGCTTCCTGTATCTAATTTTTCTCCAACGTGGGTTACATCATTGTGGAAATAGTAGTAGCACTCGTATTGTCCGGGGTATTTGTGGTACTCAGAGTTGTCTGATATAGGTATTTCAGTTCTAGCGTTTCCAACGGTTTTTTCTTGCCCCTCTTTATGGGTGCTTGGATGAAGTATTTGCCCGTTGTGGCTTCCAGCTACTAATCTGGGCGCTCTGTCATATTTTATTTGGCGGTATACAATGCCGTTCTCAAATGTGATTCGAGCATCTAGACCTCCAACATTTGGGTTTATTATTGTTATTTCGGCGGGAAAATCAGTATCCATATAACCTTCTCCACGTAATACACTTACTTTCCCATTTCTTGTAAGATTAGGGTCTGTATTATTTTCAGCGAATATTGATGCGCCTGTTATTGAGCCGTTATCGTCTGTTACCACCTCTAGTACCGCGCCTTTAGTGCCACATTCATATCTGCCATTTTCAAATCCAGATCCACCATCTTCAATTATCATTGTTGTAGAATCTAATCCCACGCTACTTTGTTCGTAAAATGCTATACCCCCATCTACTTGAACAGTCGCACCGTCAACTATTTCATATTCATTATTCCCTGTTAACAGAAGCCCACGGCGACTTGTATCTACGCGACTAAAACGTTCTGGTATTAGTTTTAGCCCATTTGGTCCACCAACTTTCTTACCAACAATGTTTGATTTTCCGGTCCCCTCTTGTGACGTTGGTACAATCATATCTACATCTGTTTCTGGCTCTTGACATAGGAACTTTCGGAATTTGATGACAAACCCAGCAGTCTCTAAAATATTACCATCACTATCTTTGTATTTTCCTCCTCCCTCATGAACGTATGCCGTTCCAAAATCTATATTACCATCTTGGTCTACTTGGAAATACTTGCTTTGGGAAAAAACAATCTGGTCTCGGTCGCCGGGATTGAAATGCAAAACAACAAAGTAAGGAGCAATAAAAAGCGTTTGGTCTTCAGGCCACCAATCATAAACTTTAACGTGCAAGGCGGTACAACCAAAATCCCATATGTTATTATCTCTACCGCCCCATCTTGCAATTTGAATACCAAAGGGGTTGGTAGCTGACTGCTGTATTTGCATATTAAAAATATTAAAACCATCAACTCTTGTGCCTCCAAATATCTTTGTGCCACCTTGACCAAAATGAAAATCAGCATAGATGTTCAAATTACCACCTTGTGGTCTACTTATTTTGTTTCTGGCTGTAATTACTCCACACACTTCAGCGCCTGCACCATCACTGTCTGTAGAAGTAAAGTAATCAACTTGAGTATTTAAGCCTAATGATGCCTCTGAAATCCTACTCTTTGAATAATGATCGTACAAAGGCCATTTTTTGCCCCCATGCGCATCAAAAATAAACGTCGGATCATATATACCCTCTTCAACATTAGCAAGTTGCGTTGCAGTTCCTGACCATATTGAATCAGGTTTGTCAGGTCCGCGATCTAATGCGTCACCTAAACCATTGATGCATGTGTGATTACCGCCACCATCCTTACGCGCATCGGCTATTTCTTGAGCTTGGGTGCTAAAAGCTCTACCTTTACGACTAACTGCAAGTGCCGCTGTGGTGGCGTTCAAATCATCTGCAAATGCAAATTGAGGAGTTAATGAGTAAAATGTTACTTTACTAGGATTAGCAGGAGGCCAAGCAAATGATTGATGGGGAGGCACGGCGAAGTCTTCGGGGTCGTCTGGTTCGGTCCAATAATTATAGTTTTGTATTACTCTGCTGATTGACTCCATTGGCACTGCACTAGTGAAAAGATCCCACAGACAGTCATAACTGTCCACTGGAGATGATTCACCACTCCAAGGGCCATTTACAGCCACTTCTGCTGGCAGGCTGCCATTATTATCTTTTCCATCTATAAATTTTTTTGAATCAACTGGAATAGAATTTTGTTGTCCAGCAGAGAAAGCTGGCCTTGAGTAGTTCTGTCTTGCTTCAATACCATCTTGTAGTATTTTAGCTTTATGACCATCATCAAAAACAGGTCCAAAAAATAAAGGAGTAAATCCATCTATTTCATAGCTACCGTCTTTTTGATTATTAGTGTAGATAAGTCCGGTGTCTTCTGGAGTGTTACGTGGTGCTAATTTATATTGATCATATATACTAGTTTGAATTATATCACGATGTATTATAGCATCTAGTGAAAGACCTTCTGCTAGTATCTCATCTATTTCTGATTGTGGCGATTTATTCATCCCACCTCTGTCTTCGTAATATTGATATCTTAATATACGTGTAATTTCAAATGGCTTGTAAGGCAAGAAATTTGCTTTAGGATCTCCACCCAAAGTGAATACAGGTTGGAAATGAGTATTAGTATTAGTGATAAACTTTGCAAATGACCATCTACCAACTTCTGTCTTTACAGGCTCCGATTCTACAGGATCTCCAAGTTCAGTCACAATCCATTCATTGCCAATGTAGTGGCACATAACTCGTTGACCTTTAGAGAAACTTCTTGCAGATCTATTCACAGCTCTAATTTTTTCAACTTTGTCATCACTACACTTAATTTGATTAGGACCAAATTCGTGTGGATTGCCATACTCAGAAGATAGCGGTATAGCCAAACAAGAAGTATACCCACCAAGATAATAAGGATTTTCTTTTTTATAAAAATCCTCAAAGGATATACCATCAATATTAGTTGAACTTAAATTGGGATTATTAACTCTGGCTGGATCTAGATCATCTAATAAAAGAGCAATGATTTGATTTTGAATATCATGCATACCAATTGCAGGATTAAAACTAGTTTTTAGAGGTGCAGCAACAACATCGTCTGGTTCATATGCATCTGGAATACCGTCAAAATCTTGATACATACCAGTTCCCAAGTCTTTAGTTCGTCTAGCAGCATATGCAGGCCCAGTTGGTCTTCTAGGAACATCTGTATAAAAAGGCGCTCCTTTATTAGCTACAACTCTATCTGGTTTAATCTTTTTATTAATATAGAAACGAATATATATGGTTCTAAGTCCTTTTTCTCCTCGAAGACCAACAGCACTTTCAGATGCTGCACGACTCAATTCTGCATAACCTTTTCTAGATAAAGAAAATCTATCTACATATTTATCAAAGTTTTTTCTTTCGTCCTCTTCATCGTCGTTGTTGCTACCGGCGACATATGTATCATACCAATCTGCTGCTTCTTCCATTTCTGCGAGTGTAACTGTTACCCCTTCTTTATATTTTTTTGATGTTTTGTCATATTCATCTAAATACATTATTCCCCAGTCGCTGTAACTAAACCCTAAGATTTCTTGAAGATTTTCAAAAAACTGTTGAAAGGACAAACCCGCAATTAAAATTCTGGACGCATTTATTTTATATTTTTTGGCTGCTTGCGAAACTGTACTTGCAAAAAATGGACTTTTCTGATATTCTCGGAATGAGTGAAGTGAAAATGATCCTAATCCAGCATCAATCATAAATGGGTGATTACATACAAAAAGATGATTACTATTTCTTGCGCTATGCGTTTGTCCTTTAAATAAGCTCATTACTTCCCCTCCTTACGGTGTCTTTGTTCCAATCACTGATATCTTCAGGTTTTATATTATCCTCTTCAGTCTTCAGTCTGTTAATAGCATCAACATTTGTCACATCAATTGATGGCATGTTTGGATGTCCCGGCTCTAAAGAAACAGGACTATGAGATTCACTTGCTTTACTTGATGCGGTATTATATACTAATCTATTTACTAGATTACTATCATCTTGAGTTACGTCAGAAACTTCAGACATTGACTCTTGGCTGATATTAGATGCGGCTAAGATTCTCTTATTTAAATAATTATTGTTTGCGTTAGCTCCAAACAAAGCGCCTTCTCCTACTTCCAGTTCCATAGGGTCTCTATGTTCTATTACAGAAATTGTAAGGTCTGTAGCAGGAGGATTTTTATTAGCTTGTGAATCAGTTGCATTAGTAGACGAAGAGTTTGTTTGTCTTAGAAGATTGTTTATAACAGCATTTTGTTGTGCAGCAAAACTAATTTGACCAATTTGATTTTTACCAAATCCTTTCCTAATTAAAGCGTTACGCTCATCTTCTAGTTTTTGTTGATTTCTAGCTATTTTAGAAATGTTATCTAATCTTTGTTTTTTTAACTTGCCAAAGCTAGGTGTGTACAGCTCTAACTTATAATCAGTAGTAACACCCGCTGTACTAACACTGACACTTATGTTAGAAACTAATGGGCCATTATTCAGCAAAGCTTTACCCAACGCTATACCGCTAGGCGCATTTGGTATGGAAAAACTGCCACGTTCAGATTGCAATAAAAGACTATTAGAAAATTGAGCTTTTACAACACCGGCTCTATTCATGAGGTCATATCCAGAATAATTCCAAGGGGCTAAATTTTCATCTTTTATGTATTCAACTTTACCACCTATGTTTGAAGTAGTTCCTATCTGAGAAGATAACCAAGGTCCATAACATCTATCTTTAGTCGATAAGGGCAGTGCCACTAAATCTGGGTAAACTGGAGATGGTGAAGTGAACTCTATTTTATTAGGTAAAGCAAAACTTACTGCGCCTCTAGCTTGATTAATCATGTCCATAACATTAGCATCTGGCTCCTCATCCCCAGTAAACAAATCCAATAAGGCAGTTGGCGTTCCTTTTACTGCTGGCTTTTGGAAACCATCAACACCCTTAACAACATCTGCTGCCATAGCATGTTTTACTTGAACAGTGTTATATTGTTGAAGTTGACCATCCCTAAGCCTAGAGTCAACAGTAGGAGTAACTCTATTAGGAAGTGTTATTAATGCATAAACATGATCTGTATCTGGTGCGTATTGCTGTTGACCAAAAGCCACCTCACCTACAAAAGTTCTCACGTTGGACTTATATCCATCAGTTTGTGGTAATGGCTCATGTTGAAATCTCATGTATCTCATAGCGTCAACATTTTTACATTGTTCTTCATCAAAAACTTGTCTTGGCCTAGAAAGAACTGGCGTTTGTTTGACAAGTCTACCATGAACATTAGTGGAAATTAGTCGTGATGCAGGAGCCATGTAAAATTTTGAATCTAAAGTTGCTTTAACAAACGTTATTGCTTTTGGCTTTGCCGTGTCTAAAGGTGGTATATCTTTAGGTCTTCCAGTTGTTAGGTTGTCTAATGTGTAATTTAAATCAGGAACAAAATGATCATTTACAGCCACCTGTTGTGTAATATCATTAACGCTAAAATTACTAAATGATAAGTTTTGGCTATTGTCAAAACGGACATAAGCTGATATTCTTGAATCACCATTGTTAAAAATTGTTGGATCTTGAGGAGCTAAACCTTGAGCCACATGCAAGGGTTGATTATGTGAACTAAAATTAGATAACAAATCATACTCATAAAAACCACCATTTGGCTCAGGTTCATAATTAAATTCATATTTACTACTAATCGGATTAAATTCTACTTCTAATGCGCCAGTAAAACCATCTTCACTTTCAACAAGAGTTTCGCCTCTTACTAAAAAAGATCTTAATGGAATTGCTCCTTGAAAGAGTTTCATTTGTGCAGCAGCAATTGTACCACCCAATGAATATTTAGGATCAGCATTCAATATATTAGGTCTAAATCCAAATGGGCCTTTAACAAAAAATCCGTCGTTTTGTGTAATGATATTATCATAAAAAACATTGACCTGTCTAGGAATTTTTACCAAAAACTTTTTGCCTAAACATTCATCAGCTACAGACCTAACAAAATCATATACTTTTTTAGCATTAGAAAGATTTTTAAAATAAGATCTTCTATAGAATCTTATTGTTGTTGATAAAGTTTCTACAAATTCTTCTGACAACTTTGCAGTGCCTTGATTTACTTTGTCGAGTATGTTCTTTGCTGTGTCTGTTAAAGGATTTTTAAACTCGTTAGCTGTTGCTGATGAAACTATAGAGTCTGAGAGAACAGCCATTTGCTGTGCATTTATATTGCTCTCAGCGGCGTTTTCAAGAAGTCTATTAACTAATGCTCCAATATTACCAGCGCCCTGTGTGGGCAATCCAATTTGCTGCGCTCTTTTCCAATATAGTGGATATCCATAAGGTGGATTACATGGGCTTAAAGGTAGTCCAGCAGTGTCATAACCTTCCTCATCAGTAGGCCAAACAGATCTTGGAACTGTCACAGCGTAGTTATTTGATATGCCGGGGATTACATCTCCATCAAGAAAGTCGGGTTGTGCTACTATAGCTATACCTTCCTCAACATCATTCATTTCAGTGCTTTCCATGTAGATGTTTTCATAATGCAATAAAAAATCCTTCCATCTTTCAAAAGAAACTAAAGCAGCTCTTAGTTCTATTTCTGTCGCAACATAAAAATTTCCAACACCTATAGCGTTGAGTTTACTTGAATCTAATAATATCTGTTGATAAGAACCATAACCCTTTGGTATACTAACTGTTTCTGAAACGTCGCTGTTGCCGGGGAGTTTCCCATAATATGGTAAAATTTGTTGACTGAAGCTATGCTCTAATGACCATTGAGTTCTGGTTTCTGATGTAAGTCTATCAGAATTACCTGAAAAATAATACATCTCAACTTCATTTGCACCAACCACAAACTTATCAGTATTAACATTAGAAAGTTCAATACCTAAATTTTTAGATGTGACATCAGTATCTAAATTATCAAGATAGTTTTGTATAGATCCTGCTGGTTGTGCTACGGATCTATTTATGGTATCAATTCTAATAATACCAGCAACAACCCCTTCCATGTTATTATTAGCTATATTTGAATTGTTTTGAGCGTGAAGAACGCTGCACGATGGATGACTTGTAATTGGAAGTAATGAAATTAACATTTCATGATTAGTTACTTCGCATACTTCTAAACATAAATCAAGAAGACTAATTTGATCATAATCAATGAAATAAAATTGATCCATTAAAGGCAATCCAGATAAATCAACGACGTAGTTGTATCCTCTAAAGTTTATATATCCACCAAAACCAGCATTGGCATACGCAGAAGGTAAGGCTCTGTTCATTTGAAATAGAGCATTCAAAGCTTGATTAACTCTATAAAATGGTATTCCTTGTTTTGATCTTCTGGAAAAACCTGTACCCGTCATTGGAAAAATATTTCCAGCATTAAACGCAAGTATATCACCCATTGACAAAGCGCTATTCATATACATATCAGTGCCAATATAATTAGTCCTACCATTAATATTAGTAAAAGATCTCAGTGGGTCTTTAGTGGTGTATTCCTGCTCTATAGAAAGAGGTAAATTATATTCAAGAAAACCATACAAATTAAACATGTTTTTATTATTAAAGGTAGTCCCACTATAATTATTTAGTATTAATTGTACGTTACTTAATACTTCTCTAGGGTCTACTACCTGTACTGAATATCTAGGATTACCATCAGCACCCTTAGACTCATTGATTGCCTGTAATAAACCTCCAAACACAAAATGGAAGTGTCCTGCATTATTGGCAAAAGTTGAGCTTGTCGTAAAATTAGGATAGGTATCATCTAAAGTTTTTCTAAACGCAGCGTCCATAGTTACGTATTCAGTGCCAAACTTAAAAAATACGGGACTTCCCACTGGTGGAGGAATAAAACTGTCTGCTACACCATTGTGGTATACGTCATCTCCAAGACCTTGACCTGTTTCATCACCAACATTATGTGCGTCACTGAGCAAATTGACACTTAATGAAGATGAACTTTCACCAAATCCAGCGCTAACATTAAAATCAAGAACAGAAGCACCTAAAAATGTTTGTTGCTTAAAAGCTCCAGTGCTTGTAGAGGCACTAGAGTTGTTCAGTAACGCAGATTCTATAGAGTTTATATCGCTCATGGTTGACCATATCTAAAGTAAGAAGATGTATTGGAATCAGTACTAGGATTGTATCCATAATAAAATGCAGTTAAATCTATTAAACCGGCTCCACCATTTGGATTAGGCATATAATGTATATATGGATTTATTAAAGTTGTAAAAGCTACTGGAGGTGAAAAGTCTTGCGCATTAGATAAATAAGATGTACCTTTACTGTCTACTATTTCTTTAAATGCTAAACCCGTTGGTTTTACTAATGAGTTTGCAACAGTGCTATCGTCATCATTGTTGGCGAATCCGGGGTGTAAGAATGTAGATGTTTGCAATGGACCATCTGTTTGATCTACAAACGTATTGTCATTTGTAAGAGCAGTTGTGCCTGTATGGATATCTTGTACAGCTGCGTCAAAATAATTAGCCTCACCAGATGGAAAAATACCACTTGGATCTGTAACTTGCTTGTTAGCGTTAGTAAGTGCTGTATAAGCCATTATGAATCTAACTCATATACCCAAGATAAATTTAAAGCATAACTGCCAGTTTTAGGATTCCAACTTTCTGTAGGGGCTTCTAAGAAATATTTCCTAATTCCGGGTTCCTCTGATGGACTAAGTGTTTTTATAAGTTCCAAAATTTCAGTTCTAATAGGTTCGTTTATGCTAGGTTTTCTTAAAATTAAATCTGCTCTGGAATCTCCATATCCAATATCTGTGTGATCTAATATTATTTCTATACTAAGATCTCTCCTGTATTCACTTCTACCACCAGTGTATTGTAGGATTGGGCCAGTTTCTCTTCCCAGTACTGGCAGTACCGCATAAATATCTCCGGGGTATGTATCATTAACATTAATTACTTCTGACAATACTCCAGTAAAAACACTAGCCGGTCTATTGTTAAATTGCAAATTATATGAAATCTCTCCAGCAAATTCGTTAGAACCTATACTGATAGAAGTTGGAGATGAATTTAGTGTTTGTTCACATAAGTTATTTGCTCTTTTATATAAATCACAGCCCACACCAAACTGACCATTATTAGACAGAGATAAATACTTGTCTCTGGCTCGTTGATGTGTTGTTTGCTTAGTAGCGTCCGTAGCATCCGTCAGTGCTGGATCAGCATACCCACTAGCTGGCAATTCACTTAAACCTCGTATCGAACCATCTATACTCACCTCTACATATGGATTATCATTTGAAGTCTGTATTGATATGCTATAGTTTTCAACAGCGTCTGTTTCTTTAGCGAGCAACCAAGTGTCAGTTATAGAGTACGTTCCAGTACCTTGATCAATGTTTTCAGTTCTTACATGATTATATCCTTTATAACCCTTAAGATCTAAGAATCCAGCAGAAAAAATATTAGTGTCTGTTGATAACGTGTCGTCTGGATCTGCGTAGTCTGGGTAATCAAATAAACCATCAAATGTTTGATTTTGTATAAGATATTTTTTAAGGAATTTTTGAGCTTGTGACCAGCCTTCTTTTTTCTTACCAGCTACATAAGAAACACGACCAGTAGCAGACATGCTCCTAGTGATGCGATAAGCTCTTGGTAAAGTTACGCCTTCGCTAATTTGACCAAATGATTCGTCTGCTTCAATTGACCAACTATCACCAAAATCCTCTACAAAACCCCCATATTCAGTAATTAATTCTGCTTCAGTCTTATCATAACTTTCAAACATACCTCCATCATCTAAAACTTTTCCAGCTTGATCTAACAATGTAGTAGCACTTAAAGTAACAGTAAATCTACAAATATCAACATATGTACCCTCTTCAAATGTAATAGATTCCACAATAGGATAGCAAGTAATTCTAGGTCCATCACCGCTAATTGGCTGTATGTCTACCTGTTGACCATCTCTAGCAAATAGTTGCCTGATGGCATTTTGTTTTGTTAAGATGGCATCTAAACGTTTACTTACAGGAACAGTCTCTTCAGCTGGTCTATTTACTTCACCGCTGCTATCGTCAAAATTTGAACCTACCTGTGTAAATGTACCACCATTATGACCACCATCTGGACCCTTTGCAGTGTCAGATCCAGAGGTTAGATAATATGGAGAGCCTTCATGGGCAATAATAGTGCCATTCAAGGTGATGCTATAACTAGCACCCATTTTACCAAGCTTATTCCTAAGCGGTGTGTGTGATATGGATATCAAAGGCGTGGGTCTTAGAACACACGCTTCTGTTCCTCCACCATCTTTTTTGTAATATACAGTTATCATTTATTTCCCTCTAACGCGCAAAAACATGTTATTATTACTTGCTGATCCACCGCTAGCCATTAGCGTCAACCCAGAGTTAAAAATGTTGACAGCAGCTGGCGAGCCACTAGCCATCAGTGTTAAACCTGAGTTAAAAACTCCAGAATGACCAACAAACAAACTTAAGCCAGAACCAGAAAAGGCTCCAGAAGCACTACCCAATACTGCGCTAGTATACATTCCTACGTTATTATACACTATAGCGCCAGAGTCGGCAGCGTTAAATAGATTCATTGATCCACTAGCTAATGGTCCTTGACCAGAAGCAAATAGACTCATAAGACCAGTTACAGGTGTGCCAAATACGTATTTGCCTGTGATTTCTTTAATAAACGGTCTGTGGGTTATAAAGCCTCTGGAAGATGGATCTTCTCCAGATGCCTCTAAGAATAGCTCACCTTCGTTATTAGTATATAATATACCACTGGTGCGATGTATCTTATCGTATTGCCCATTATTACTGAAGTTTAGTGATAGATAATCAATATTATCAGTTCTATTTATACCAGAATTTCCGTATACTTTAGACTGAATAAATATACCAGTATTAGCTACAGAGTCTTCTGGTTTTCTAAGTATGGCATCTAGCTGATATACAGCACCAGCTTTTACTCCAGACCCATGATCAAACGATGTGTGATTACCGCTTGTGGCATACTGGTGATTTGGAACACCAACGGCTAGGGCGTAATTGCTGTCTGACCTAGAATCTTGTTCTACAGAAACCGCTACGCCAAAGTAATCATTTTCACATCCAGAGATTGGAAGGGGACTAGATCCTCCGGTATTGCTTCTTTGTGTTCTAGAATTGTGACCTTTAGCTACCAGTTTTTGATTTTGCTTCCAACCCTTAGTTCTTGCGTCCCAATCTAGCACTGCATTTTCAAACGTATAAACAGCACCAGCATTAAGTACAGAAGGTATGCCGCTATTTCTAAATTCATAACGCATACCAGATTCGCCAAGATCATATATGTTTCTCTCTGGAATAGAGACTGATTCATTAAACGCTTTAAAGTTAAATGCGCTTTGTCCAGTATAACGCATTTCTTCAAAGTTTCCAAAGTCATGTCCCGGTGCGCCAATTACAATTAAATCACTATTAAGATCAACTGATAATCCAAACTGGTCTGTAGTAAATGAGTTTTCTGCTAACTCAGTAATAGTATAATTATTGTTACCAAGACTCCAACCAGACGTAGAAATATATCTTTCGTCTATTTTATTTAAGCAAAGATCTTGACCAACATTAATACTGCTAGGTCGGAACTTCTGATTAAGAGTCCAAGGTTTACTTTGTGTTTCAACCCCATAGTCTGACAAAACTCTGCTTCCTCTCTGGTAAATATATGCAGATCCAGCACCACCACCATAACCTAATACAGTGCCAGAAGCCTGTGTGTACTGAGGTGTTTGACCAGAGACACTTGCCCAAGTTACTGGGTTAGTTGCTCTTTCGTCAGCAAAAGCTCCAAACGGTTGACCAACAACCAAGGTCTCACCACGTAATGCAATAGAGTAACCAAACAAGTCGCCCGGATATCCAGAAGGTAATTTATCAAAGTCTAGATAATCATAACCCTTATCAGCCATGAGTTGAGGCATATTTCCATAGTATGCATCTCCATACATCGTGCCATCAATTACACCACTAAATTTAGAAGTACCACCATATGAATATTGTGCAGAATCAAATCCTGCTATTAGACCCTTCTTTATGATTTTTATTTGAGCTTCTGTTAGTCCCGGTGGACCTCTGTGAGTTAGATATGTAGCTCCCTTACCAACATCTACTGGTAGAACTGAGAGTGGAACACCATCTTTGAGAGTTGTTGGATCAACTTCGTCAGAGAAGAAGGTCATCGCTTTACCAGACGTTGGAGTTGTACCATCTCCAGCAAAACGAATCATTTGTCCAGAGTTGCCAGTAGAGTTAAAGAATTTTTGTGGGCTACCTTTAACCGGCGCTGTCATCCTAGAAATAATATTATACTGTCTTCCTTGGTTGGTATCTGGGAATGTTGTTTCTGGATACAAGCTTCGTAAGAACTGTATAACTGATGGATGTATAACAAGTTCCTCGTTAGCAATTGTTTTCCCTTGTATCAAGCTAGCATCAGAAAGAACAGTAATTCTTGACTTAGCAACTCCAGCATCAAAAGGTCTTTGTTGATAAAGTTCTTGCGCTGCTACGATAGGTCCATCAGCTATTTCGTTCTTTGGATCTCTTTCTTCAAATATTGAAGTGCATTCTTCACTTGGGCAGTATTTAAGGCTGTTAGTGCTAATCTCTCTAAACGAAGTAGTTGTTTCAGTTCTTTCTGGAGTTCCGGGGACCACAACTTCTCTGATAGACCAGATTGGTTTTTGACCAATTTTACTTCCAAGTAAAGCTCCAGATATTCCAACAATGTTGGTAGCTTCTGGTAGAGTATCATATTCTCGTTCAGTATAATCAACCTTATTAGCTTCTATGTAAATACTTATATTATTTATAGTGTTAGGTACAAAAATGTCGGCATACCTCTGTTGAATGTTTGGATCTACTTCGTCATTTTCTAATGTTTTCATTATAGATGCATTAGTAGCTCCAACAAAATCTTTTAGCACAGGAGTATTTTCAATGTCTCTATTTGGTATGTTTATAGGGTTATTGTTAGAATTGTTGACATCTTTAATTTCTAGCAATGAACCGCTACTTATATGATCACCATAAGATCTATTACAGTTAGTTATTCTATATCTTACAGGTTCTTTTTCGTTAAGGCTAAGTGATTGAGAATCAAAGAACAATCTATAACCAGAACCAGCAATAACGGGGAAGTTAACTTTAGCAACGCCCGTTTTCAAGTACGGTACTCCATAAATTACATTTTTGTCATCAGTTATTTTATTAGATTCATCATTAGTGACAAGAACTCCAATTCCCCCAGCTCTTGTATCAATCGCTGTGCTGAAAATAACATTTGCAGAATTTGATTCTCCAAGATAATAATTTACAAAACCAGCCCTATCTTCCCTTGAGAAACCTAGCTGCCCATACCCATCAATCATCTCTTCATACATTACAAATTGAATTGGCGCACGTAATCTGAAATCTGTTATTTCAGCGTATTTATCTCTTTGTGGTAAATACAATGGTTTCATCTTTAATCCAAGTTTTTCACATAGACTCGTAGCTGCCAATCTAGTGTTTGCAATGTCTGTATTATCAGATGAACTTGTTTTACCAAATGATATAAATAATTTACGATCACCTTTAGATAACCAATCTTTTAAATAACCTAAGTTTTTATCTGGGATAATTTGATCAGTATTTGGAATCCAAATGCATTCTATATTAGAATCAGATAAAGCATTCAGATCCATAATTATGTCTTCTGATCTTATATTAAGAACAGCGCCAAGGTAAGAATCTGATCTTCCATCAACAAATGTAGATCTATTTGTCCAACCGTCATTGAGAACATGCACCCTAGAATCTTGCACAAGGTTCAGATAGAAGTGGAAGTTTTCATCTCTCTTCGTTCTTAACCAAGATAAAGTTTCAGTGTCTGTTGTGCCAATTAAATATACTTTAGAATTTGTATCTTCATAAGTTTCTCTTGCTACCGCTGTATAGTCCGCAATATCTTCCTTCTCAACCACCGTTTCATTTACAGTTGCGCTTTGAGCCTTTAAGATATAGTCTGAATCATCTGTAACAAATCTACTATCACTAGATGTAGGTTGAAGATTATTATTATTACTATTATAGTTATTTTTGACAGTTGACCAGTAAAAAGCTGCGCCGCTTTCTGCTAAATCAGCAAACGTAACAGCAGATGGATCATCTTCGTATCCACTTATATACCATTCCTCTATAATACTATCTGCAATAGCTGGGAAAACTCTAGTCTTTGTAACATACTCAGCAGCAGCTAATAGTGGTATAGGCTCATAACCAGCAAGTGATGTGTCAGATGTGGTAAATACTTCACACCCAAAGCTCTCTAATGTTACAGTTCCAAAATACAACGCTAGGTTTCTAGGGTATATAATCAAATTCAATCTTTCGTCACGACAACTATCTTTCCATTGTGATCGCATGTCGCCTAAATCTTGAATTGGTATATTGCATCTATCGTTTATGTCTTGATAGGCTGGATCTTTTCCTATCATAGAATCTAACTCTGGTTGGAAGAAGAAAGAGTCTGCCCTTTCCTCACAGTTATAACTATCGTAGGCGTTTGGATAAGTAAATTTAATATCACCAACACCAGATCCATAAAGATTTAATCTTTGACCAATAGCTGAAGTTGTATTTTCTGGTACAAATGAAGCAATTACATTGGGGTCATTTTCAGAGAAAGGTTGAGAATCCATCCTAGTGGATTGCATCAAAGCTGCATAGTCTCCACTCGCCTCTACGATTGTCAATCTAGAACCCAGTTTAGATAATAAATCATTAACAATAATATTTGTACTTGAGTATGCTCCATCTCCTTCAAACTTAGGATCATCACCAACTATAACCAAATGTCTATCGCCAAGACCTAACCAATCTTGAATATTGTCTAATATTTCATCGCTGAGTGCATCAATTTCTGGGCTAATAATAAATGCTAGTCCAGCATCATTTGGAATATCAACTTCTGACTCATCAAGCCTTGTAAACGTCTTTCCATCATTATCGTACACAGCTGAGAAGTGATCAAATAGAGTTGGAGAATTTTCAAAATTAAGTGTTCTGTGCAAGTTACCAAACTTAGTAAACTCAACAACTTTATCGCTGTGAGGATAATATTTACGAGACTCAAACACCCTTACAGAACCAGCATTTACACTAGAGAACCATTGACTTGTCTTTGTAGCAGCTGGCCTCCACCACAGATTAAAGTCATTATATCCTTCATGAATTATACTATCTGTTGGTGCGCCAGCAGCAAAAACGCTACCATCTTCATTGACTGCTACGCTATATCCAAGTCTTGATGTTGGTACAAACTTAGAATACAACCAATTCCATTCGCCTACCGGCATGAACTGATTATAAGTAAATGTTTTATTTAATTTATACTGTTCTATATTTTCATTTTTTCTCAGCTCAAATTTACCACTGGCGTGTAGTTCATCAAATAATATTTGATTAGCACTATTAACGCCAACTTCTGCTTTTAGATCTTGATACCTCTTATACTTTTCATAAATATATCCATCAGGCAACCCCGGAAGAGGTTTGTTTTCTGGTCCTACTCTATCAATCCAATTACCAACATAATTTACAGGATTAACACTAGAGTCATAAGTATACAACTTGATAGCGTCTTGAATGTAAGGAGAGCCTACAATAATAACTTGGGCATCATCACTAATTACAACTGCATGTCCAAATCTATCAGGCGCACGGGAGTTAGAAGTGGTTGGAGATTTAATCTCTTGTATTACATTCCACTCTGTAATGTTGTCATTTGATTCTTGCTGGAAGACAAATACAGATCCACCACTAGGTGCAGCTATATTAAATGCATCAATATCAGTTCTGAACGTTCCTAAATTGTTTGCAAATAATTGATAAGTTTCTGTGGAGAATAACGTTCCAGTATTTAATATTTCATCTAATAGTTTATTGGATTGAGTTATCCAATCTTCACCAGTTCTATCTGAAACTTGTTTTACATAACTAGATTTTGGTTGATTATATATGTCTACCACGCCACTGTCTTTTGAGTATTCCTCTATCCATTTTTGGAACTCATCTACAGCACTTCCAAACGTAGCTTGTTCTCCCATAGACGCACTGTCATCAAGGAGCATACCTACTATGACAGGGATACCACTATTTTCCAAAGTGTTGTCGTGAGGGAAAACGCCACTTTCAGGACCATTGAAAATTTGTTTTAATTCTTCTAGAATTACAGCGTCTTTCTCTACTGTCTCAGCATTGCTTTCTCCCCTTTGATGATTATGAACTGGGAATTTATAAAGAAAACCTTCTGATTCAGGATCAAGTATTGGATTATCTGGATAGGCTCCTCCTTGGAGGTCATCAAGTGAAGATATAGGCTCAACAACTATAACCTTTACATTTAGCTCTACAGATGGATTGCAGAAATATTTAAATGTCAAATTATTGTGTGTAACGGTGTCTACGATGTCTCTATAGGTAATAAAGGGTTTGAGTCCAGTGCGATCATTTAGATTTGGTTGTTTTTCTTGGAAACCTCCAAGTTCTCTAGTAAACACAAACATAGCTACATTAACACCAGAAGTTGCCGGATCATCAAAAGTTCTTGTCCACTTAGCACTAGGTGCGCCAGCTACAATAACTGGTTTAGTTCCAGAAGTAGACATGTCAACAGAGTATCCCAGCTGTCTTCCTTCTTGACCAGAATACCATTGTGTTTCTTTAACATTGAAAGGTAGCTCACCAAGATTTGTGCTAATTCCAGTTACAGTTGTGACGCTATAATCTCTTCTATGCCCTGAAGGTAGGTGCAGCTTGGTGTCTAAAGACCAGCCAGCCTTATCATAAGACCAAGTGGTTCCTGTTGGTTGTGGCTCTCTCTTGTAAAGGAACACAGTGCCAGCTTCTCCTAAGTCCAGACCAGACTCATCACTAAGGTGATGATAAGGAGCGCCAACCAACATGTAATCTCCCTTTACAGCAACTGCTTTGCCAAATTCATCTCCAATATGTCGATTAGAGTCTGTGGATAGCGAAGTAACACCGCTAGCTCCAGCAATTCCATCTGCTATTAATTTTATACCAGAGAAATTAACTCTATCGTTAACACCATATTCCCAACTTAGAGATTTTGGTAAACCTTTACGTTCTGCGCTTCCAGTTTGACCAAGTATGTGTACATGGTATGGAGCATTAGGAATTAATCCAACATACTTTCTAATACCATAGAAATTACCACTATATCCAACATCAGTTTTAAATCCACTGGCTGCTAGATTTGTATAAAGACGTTTAGCTCTTAGTATTCCACCGTCAACACAATCGCCTCCAAATTTTTCTCCATGAACTTCTATTTCTGCCTCTGTGCATTTTTCAATACTATCAACACAGTTGCCAAAGCATATTAAATCAACGCCCCTAATCTCATCGTTGGCTTCAAGGTAGGCATACCCCTCTTCTGAAACTAACAGGCCACTTCCCGTATTGTCATTTGTCCAATTTATAGTTTGAAGCTTCCCTTCTCCACCAGTTATAACGGAAGGAGAATTAACTGTGAACAGATTAACTTGACCGCTAGTTGATGGATAAGTTGTAACGCCACTAACATATAATGGCATTGTTCCGCTCTTGAATGGAGATTCTTGAGAATCAACAAACAAAGGCATTGAAACATTTAAAGTAGGCGATAGGTCTTGAGTTCCATGAATAAATAATAATCCACTTGAGCCTTGAGTTTCTATGCGATTACCAGCAGTTGTGCTAAATAGCGTTAAGCTTCCACTGTTTTCAGGCAAAGCCTCCCTTTGGATATATAGCGGGAACAAATTAACAGTTAAATCCTTGGCAGTTTTACCACCAACATATAAAGTTGTTACTGGATTATAATCAGCCTCACTAGGATTGTGACCAAAGAGACTTCCATAGGTTGCCAAGTCTGAATTAAAACCAATTGTGCCTTCTAGAGTTCTAGTTAATAGATTTAAAGAATGACCACTCCCCGGCGCTGTGCTTAGTATATTTGTTCCATTGACGAACGCTTGTATTGTTCCTGACTCTTGAGGAGGAACGTTTCCACTACTATATAGATTAAAGTATGGAATACCAGACGATACGCCATCTATTGTTGAAGTGAAAAAGTCTAGTTGAGATGCTACCGATATATCACCACTGCTATACAAAGTAAATCCAGAAGCGTTAACAATATCGCCAGATGCAAGCGCTTCTTCTAGTTTAAGATTTATAGAATGGAACTTAATGCTTGAATCAAATGCAGTTCCAGAAGGATAAGCTAAATCATACTGAATAAACATTTTATCAATGTCATGAGAATAGTATTCGTGATCAAACTTATCTTGAGCTGTAGAATAGTCAAAGTTAGACCAAGGTTCAGATCTGTCAGCCCAATCATTATAATCAAAAGTACTGCTAATTTTTCTCCAGCAACCACTCTGTGGAAGGTAATGTGTATGACGATTTACCAGACCTATATTTCCTGAAGTATATGTAACAGGATCTTTTTGAGGAGCATAAACGCTGACAATCAACTTAGGACCAGTTTTCCCATCGGGCCAAGTAACTTGATTGTTAATATGATTTTCTATAATTGTTTCTACAACAAAGGCTCTTTCTTCAAAGTTATAACCTCTTGGAAGACTCTTTACAATTCTAGGAGATGGAGAGTATAATCTATGACTATCAGCATCTTTGATTGTAGCAATGTTTAATCTTAACATATCATTTTCTATCTGACTATGATAAGCAAGACCAGAAGTTTGAACTAATCCTGTTGGCAGTGCAACGTTAGTAAACTGAGAATATCCACTACCATGATGTTTAAGATTATAATTTATAAAGTCTCCACCAACTCGTCCTTTTAGTCTATCGTATGCGGCAGAGTATTCACAGATGCTAAATGCGCCTATGTGCCACTTGTCAACATCCTCGTCAACAAATTTCCACAATCTATATCTATCATTAGAAGCAAGTTGACCAGAGCCTAAGAAATTTACTCTGTGTTGATCAAAGAAACTTTCAGCCGTCGTTTGCTGCATACGTCTAAAGTTGCCATCCTCTACGACATGGCTACCACTAGCGTTGAAAGAGCCAAGTCCAACATCAGTGAAGAATGCATTTATACCAACCCCAGATCCAGCAGCGTAGCCAGCGACAATATTACTGTTACCACCAGACATTGCAAATGCGCTAGATGATGCTCTGAGTATATTATACGTGCCGCTAGAAATCTCACTATCTACATATAATTTTAATCCACTACTTAGGTTATCATTGTATGTAAGTAATACAGATAGTGGGTATTGATAGTTAGTATAATTTTGAGTATCTTGGATATATATAGAATTACCACCAGAAGCCGTAGCTCTACCACATAAGAAACCACCACTATAGCCAAGTGAAAATTCTTCGCCTTTACCTGAATCCCATTTTGATAGCAGCACTCCAGAACTCCAGAGATTATATGAGCTTCCACTTATCGTAATATCAGGAGAAAATCTGACATAGGCTGAAAAACCACTGGATACTGGAATGCCACTACCAAAATTAAGATTACCAAGATTACCAGAAACACGGATAGCCTTATCGAACGAATCCAATATTCTACCATTAAGTTCGTGATCTGATGGGGTCCAATCTATAGTTCTATATGATCGTTGTTGTGTGGATGGGAATAATCCACTGCTATTAAATCTCAAGCCAATATTCTCTATTATACTAGAGTCAAGGTTTCCATTAAACTGACCACTAATAGAGCCAGCAGGGAATGCACCAATAGCATTGGAAAGAACAAACTTGTCTTGTGTTCGCGTGAAGTCATAGTAACCACTAAGGAATGGATCGTGTACTTCAGGATTGTAGAAAGAGAAATCGTAAGATGACCCATCGAAAGGACCATTTACCACGTTTCCATCAACACCTCTCCAACGTCTAGAGTAATTAGTCTTTAACGTAGATGGGGATGTGTAACCTTGTGGTATGTTCTCTATTAATGACAATCCAGAATTTGTGGTGTGCATAGCATTTAGCAGCACTTCACAATCTTGTCTACCAGATGGATAGACTTTAATTTTTGCTCTAGTTAGTTCGTCACCACTAGAATGACCAACGGTTGCAAGAGGTAAAGCATTAGATGGCTTGTAGGTAAATGATAGATAAACATGTGAAACCGCAGCGCCACTTGGGAATGGATAAATGTCAAGGTACAAGCTTTCAAAGAAAGAACTCATAGAGTAATCTTTAGATTGTCCAAGAGCAACCTTATCAGGATATATATCAAGCGGTATAGTGTATTCTTGGAATCCAAGACCGCTGACCATTGGACCAGTTGCTAGTGCGTAATGATCACCGCCATAATTATTAGTACCAGAACTTTCAAAGTAATTAGATTTATCTGTCATAGACTCAGCAGCAATGCCAAGCTCATCTGTAGTCCCAAAGCCAGAGCTTACAGGTAAAATACCAATACCAGATGGATGATCACTAGATGTGTTTTGTAAAAATCCTCCAACTTTAGGAGTGATGTGCAAAAGATTATCATCGCTATAACCAACCACATCTACAACATAATCTCTAGTCCCAGATTTTTTCTTAGCAATTATTTTTAGCTCTATGTCGTCAATAACAAAAAATGAGTCTACTTCTGCTGTCTTCTTAACAGCTGCTCTGTCAAACCCATCTAATCCAAAGCCAAATGCTCCATCTCTAAGCTGGAAAGTAAATTCAGGTGGTTCATGACTAAACTTTAATTTTAATTTACCAGAGTCAGCAACGTGAGAAGTAGATACTAATTCTAAATACAAATCATCATCACTTCGTATAGAATCAACTAGTCTTTCATCAATAGTTTTATTTTGTATATTATTTATACCAGACCATAACGTATTTTCTTCAGGGTATATAGTTGTATTATAATCATTGTTAAGTACTTGGGCTGGTAATATAGTTCTTGTTGATCGTATGCCAGTAGGTGATGGTAAACAGGTTAGATTAAGAACATCGTTTACCTCAAAGCCAACCAAGCCACCACTACTTAAAATTTCAATAGCAGATATTCTTAAGTTATTAGTTGGAACATTACCTACTGTTGAGCTTTGACTCTGTGTGCCTAATGGAGCGCCTGCCATAGCTAGATAATTATTTCCACCTTCAGTTCCAGATGCTCCAGCTATAAAAGTAGGTTTGCAAGTATCTTCAAAACCAAAATTAAAACCGTCTGAAAATGGATCGTCAGTGCAAGAAACGCTAACATCAATATTTAAAGTATACGCTCCACTAATTCCACCAGTGTGAGGGGTGAGAGGTGAAACGCCGCTAACACCTCCATAACCAGATCCAAAAATAGGATAATTGCCAGTGCCATAAAAATTTCCGCTATCATAAACGGATTCGTGTTCCTCTATGCTACCATCTACAGTCAAATGTTTAGTTTTTATTTTTAAAATCTCATCTAAACGCCCTTCAGTGTAATCAAGTTCTGGCTCAGAAAAATATGTAGCAAAGTTTTTAAATGAAGTCTTGCTATAGTCAGCATCACCTTTAATGTCAAAGTCTTTGTATTTTACAATTAATTTACCAGAGGGGTCTTCTAATCTTAAATTAGATAACGAATATATGGGTGCATTTTTAGATGTGTAAGTCTCAGTTGGTGCAGCTGCGCGAATAACGAGAAAGTTTTCTCCTATAGTCTTAGTTGGAGCAGTGAGAAAAAACTTATATTTAAAGTCTGCTTTAGTAAGAATAGCAGAAGGTGTAATATAAGTTGTTAAATCGTCAGTTATACGAGTACTGTCTTTGCCAAACTTAGTATAATTACCAGTAAATACGCCTTCATCAACAGAGGCATAAAGACCACTGTTAGCCCCGTCTTGATTTATAAACGAGTATCCACCACTACTGACAATAATATCGCCACTAGGGTATAGTTTTTCTACAGCTTGGAAGTCATCGAAAGAATTAAGTCTAGAGTAGTGACCACCAAATCTATCTACATAATTAGTTTTAAGGATTGCAGTGGCTGCATTGCTTCTATCTCTAAGATCGTAATCAGCATTAGTTTTTGCTTTGATTGAACCAGCTGGTAAATTAGTTCTAGGAGAGGATAGACCTACAACTTTAGTATTTCTTGGCCTAAGAGAACTTTCACTTTTAAACTTGCAATATGTGGTTAATGACGTATCGGTTTTTATGTCAGCTTCAACTCTAACTTTAGAAATAGACTGAGCAGCAACGCTTAGACCAAGCTTAAGCTTACCACTAGCTACGCCTCTAATTCGAGCCTCTTTAGTACAAAAACTTCCACACGCCATTCCTATACTCCCATAGAATCCTTAGTAAGTTTTCCGTTTGAACCAACTGTATAGCTTTGAATTTCTTGTCCTACAAAATTAAACAACTCTTGTTTGAGAGTAGATGTCAACTTTTCTAGGAATGATGTACCAGTTAAGTTAACATTTATATTTGTTGGATTAAGTGTAATTTGGAATTGTGTACTTTGTAGGTTTTGGATGTTTTGCGCTAATTGTGTGTTAAAGGTATTTAATGCAGATGCAAAATTGCTCATAGCTTCAGCGTTCAAGCCAAGACCAGCGCCTCCTGCTTCTCCACCATTTGCTAAGTATTGAACGCTTCCACCACGCGACAGCGATTGTGTTGCACCCGGAGCAGCAGTAGCTCCAGTGTTGATTGCTTTAAGTAGGCTTAGGTTATTACCTCTTTGTACAGCGGATCTACGCACGACAAACTCACCCGGAGTAAGCATTGCAGGAACAGTATCAGTTCCTCTTGGTACAAACATTCCACGATTAGCATAAACCATTCCACCTCTTGCTTTACCCATAGCTTCATCTACTTCTTCACCGGCTGCTTTCAATTGAGCGCGTGCTGCTGCCATTTGTATATTAGCAGCTTGTAAGCTTGCTTGCGCTGCGTTTTCTGTGGTTTGTGCTAACTGATTAAGTACAGCAGCCTCTTCTCGATTCAATTGTTGCAATGCTTGAATTTCTGGGTCAGTTCCGGCAAGGGTTTGAGCTTGACCTTGTAAACCAAATGGGCTGAGAGCAGCGGCTGCACTTCGTTCTAGTAAGCCACCAGTTCCACCAATGTTCTGACCAAATATTGACCCAACGCCTTGTTGGTTCATATTTTGCAAATTTTCAAATGCTCCAGCCAATCCAGAAGGACCAAAAGCATTAATTAATTCTTGATTACCAGTTGCCAACGCTGCTGTAGCACCAACTGCTGCTTGACTATCAAAGAACTGTTCAAAATCACCTTGCAGTAAAGCCTCAAGACCTTTCTTTTCTTCAGCATTTCTAGCTTGAATAATTTTTATTTCTGCCTCACGCAATGCAATTGTTTTTCTAATTCTGTCTGCTTCTGACTGTTGGAATGCTAAAAGTCTTCGTTCTTGTTCAGCCAATTCCAAACCAGCTTCATTACTAGTTCCTGCAACCTCTTGACCTTCTGCTAGTCTACGTCTAGTAGCTTGTATTTCTTGTAGTCTTGCTCTAGATTCCTCTGCTCTACGCCTTGACTCTGCTGGACCTCCAGTAGTCAAGCCACTAATTCCACCAATAGCGTTGGAGTCTACATTACCTTGAGCGTTTAAACTAGCTATACGTTGCGCGTTTGTAACAGCTGGGCCACCATTACGAGCGATAATTTCTGCAACTTCTAGCTGTGTTTCAATAGTTTTCTTTTGAGCATTTATATATTGATTTTCTAATTCAATTCTCTTTTGTGTAAGAGCGTTAAGTTTATTTTGTATCTCAACCTGCTTCCTCAATGCTGGAAGAACTTGCTTTAGTGCATTCTCACCAATTTCCTCAAGTACGTCAGATATAGCTGACATGTCACCTTCCATGATTTTAGCTAACTGCTCATCATTTAAATCCATACCTTCAATTTGAGCTACAATGCGTTTACGAGCGTCTTCGCCAATACCAGCTACACCTACTAGACTATCACCAATAATCTTTGCTGCTCTTGCTTTTTGTTCAGTAGCACCCATACCTTCAAACAAGCCACGATCTGCTGCATCATTAAATTCATCTTGCATTTTTTTAATAGTATCAGGCAATGTTTTTTGTGCAATTTGAACAGCTTTAACATTTTGTTGTAGCTTACTAGCATCTCCACCCAAAGCTTCAATTTGTGCAGAAACATCACCCAAAGCTGCATCCATATCAGCCTCGGATATCCCCATAGCAGCACTAGTAATGCTAGCTTCAAGTGTAGCTAAACTAGCTTCAAGAGGATTGTTGCCAAGTGTTTGTCTAGCTAAGAAATTATCTAGTCCAACAGCAGCTGCATTCGCTGTAGCATTAACTGACTCCATACTAAGATTCATAGCATCTATAGCTGCGGCATGTCGTTTGGCTGATTCTGTAATATTTTTAATTTCTTTCTCTATTAGTTTAGCTTGTTCTTCAAACATCCTTGCTCGTTCTCTAAGTGCTTCAGCGCCTTCAGTATCTCCTGCTAGATCAGCCTCAATTGCTTGTCTTAAAGCTGTAGCCTGATCGCTACGCGCGTTTGCTGAACCTAAGCCTCTGGCATTTAAAACAGCTTGTGCGTCTCCACCTCTACGAACCGTTGATCTAATAACAGCTGCTCTAAAAACAGATTGCTGTTGGAAAGATTGTGCGTCTTGGGCTGTTGCTGAACGAAGAGATTCTGCGCCTTCTCCTCCTAAACGTCTATTTCTTTGACCAGCAGTTTCTCCAAGTAATCCACCTATAGTAAATATGTTTCTGGCAATAGCAGATCCACCAGTTGATCTATTATTTCTATTTTCTTGAGCAAACTTAACAGACGAAGCCAAAGCAGCATTTACAGGAGCTTGAGCTGCAACAACTTTATCTAGAGCCTCGGTAGCGCTTAGTGTGCCGTTCTTAAAGTCAGCTAAAGCATCTGTTGCTGCCTTTTCTGAATTAATCAAAGCCTTAGTAGCCTTTTGGCCGTCGATTTGTGCTTCAATCGCAGCTTTTTGTGAGGCAACAGTATTACCACCATACCTGACTAAAAAGTTTGATAACGAATCGCCTTTCCCAATCAAGTCGGCAAATCCACTAACTAAACCACCAATAAGAGGTATGGCATCTGCATTTGCTTTGGATTGAGCTAATGTTTGAGCTGTATCTGTGTCATTAGCTTTAATTGCTTCTTTTAATCTACCATCTAAGTCTCTAAAGCCATCCACAATAGTTGAAACTATTGCCAAACCACCAACGATTGCAACAAGTGGGCCTAATACTGCGGCTAAAGCTCCAGCGGCAGGACCAACAATAGAACCAATAGCTCCACCAGCGCTAGCCAGTGCGCCAGTAGCTCCTCTAGCAGCCACTGTGGTAGCTGCTCCTCTCGCTGCTTTAACACCTCCTCCAACTCCAGCAAATCCTTTCTTAAAAAATCCCTTAATTCCTGTACCAGATGTTGCTCTCGCTGATGATAAAAATCCTCTAGATCCAGCTTGAGTGGTGGCTTGTAAGGCTCTACCAAAATTACCCATCCTGTTTGTTAGAGCATTGAATGCTTTGCTAATAGGTTTAGCAAAATTAGTACCACCTCTAAAGAAATCAGACATAGCAGTTAATGTAATTTTAAAACCAAAAGCTTCTAGCGCAGTTCCTGTTGCTGCAAGCGTAGTTGCTAAAGTCATTAAATTCCTAAATACTCTTACAGTTGCTGAACTAGTTTCATCAACGGCAGGAATAAAAGATGATAAAGCTCCAGTGGCTATCATCATCTTTCCAGAAAAAGTATCCAAAAATGGAAGATTACCAGTAGCAGGTTGAGCGCCAGTTGATCCAGTGCCTTTGTTAAACTTCTGAACAATGCCACCAGATGCATACTTTCCAACTTTATTCATTCTGTTTAAAGCGCCATAACCAATTTTTTGAGCAGACGCGCGATTTACTACAAACTCACCCGGAGTCAAAAGAGCAGGGATTGTGTCTGTTCCAGCTGGTCCACCAGCAGCAAGTTGTTTTCTTGGCCTGCCTCTTCTCTCAGCAGTTTGACCTCTTTGTTTTCTAAAAGCTGTTTTTCCAAAAGTTCCCAATATTTTTTCAACCATGCTTTTACGATTTTCACGAGAATTGCTTCTTTTAATATCTGATGTTGTAGGAATAGGCTCATCAGTCAAACTCCGTAATGCTCTGTTTGCTTTGGGGATGTCAAAACGATTGTTTTTAGGATCTGGCAGTTTAGCAGCAGACGTAACATACGCTTCAAATAGTTTACCACCAGAAGCTGCTGTCAACTCTCTAGCAGTTCGGATAGAGTCGGAATCTAATTTAGTATTAATAGTTTTACCTAAAGTGGCAGCAATTCTATCAACTTGACGTTCTAATTTCTTCTCTTCTTTGTTGAATGTTGCACCTTTTTTAAATCCAGAAATCTCAAGATCAGCAATGTATTGATTTCCATCAGCAGCCATATATGAACCTCTGGAATCCTCACCATCACCCATTTGAGGAATTAGCATTCCATATGATTTTTTGGCTTTATAAACGCCGCCACCATTAGCATACTTATTCATGGCTGCAAGATTGTCAGCACCTAATTTAGCAACGCTACTTTTACGTATTACAAATTCTCCCGGTGTAAGCATTGCGGGAACTGTATCTCTATTACCAGAACCCGGAACAATACCACCGCTCGCAAAACCTCTTGTGCCACCTCTAAGACCACCTAATGCTCCAGCTATCCCACCAGCAAGTTTAATGCCAGCAAAAGCACCAATCAATGGGATGAGTGGTTTAAGTGCATCAGCAACTTTTATAAGAGCAGAAGCAATATTTAAAGCAGTATTAGCAAATAATTGAAAAGATTTACTTTCAGATATAGCTCTGACAAGTGCTAAAAATTCTTCTTTGACCTTACTAATTCTAACAGCTAAAGCTTGCTGCGCAGTTGCAGCATCTTTAGTTAATGAATCACCACCTTTAATAGCAGTATTAAGAGCTTCCTGTGAAACTTGGAATTGTTGAATCAAAGGAATGACTTTACCAATTTGTCTAAATCCACCAAGTTCTTCAGCAATGCTAATAAACTGTAAATCACCTTGTTCTAGTCCAGCCAGTGCTTCACTTAATCTTCTAGTTGCTTCAAAAGGTCCAACAAACTTACCTTCTAAATCTGTTAACTCAACACCAAACTGTCTTAAGAATTCAATCGTCTTAGGACGTTGTATACGAGTAAAGATAGTTCTTAAACCAGTAGCAATACTTTCAGCAGATTCTCGCGTTGTAGCTCTAACGCTTGTGAACAGAGCAATCAGTTCGTTGAGATCACCACCAGCAGCTTTAAACACACCTCCAGTACGACGAATAACAGCAATCAAGTCACCGGCTTCAACAGCAAATCTACCAGCAACAGCATTAATAGCACCAAGTTGTTTTTCAAGAGCAGCAGCGCCCTGTTGGAACTGATTAAAAATAGCAACAGCACCTTCAGCGGTTGATGCGATGTCATCAAACGTAGGCGCTAAAGTAGAACGAGCAAGAGCATCTAAAGCAGTTTTAGTTTCATTAGCACTAAGACCAGCCTGAGAGAGTATTCTAGTTACATTAATCAACGACGTAGAAGACGCTCCAAACGCTGTAGACAAACGAGTGATCTCATTTGTTAGTCCACGTAAAGACTGTATGCTACGACCAGTAACCTGTACAACCTTAATAAGCTCTCGTTCAAAATCAATAGCTTCTTGAATTGCACCACCAAGAGTGTTGGTAAATAAACTAACTGCTCTAGTAGCGATAGCCATACCAGCGTAACGCTTGATTGATCCGGTAATTCCTTTACCTAATCTATCAGCAGCGCTAGCAGCCTGATTGGTAGCTTTAGTTAAATTATTTACCTGTCTTGTAGCTTGTGGACCATTCTGTATATTCAGATTGACATTAACGCCACTAAGTTGACGTTGTATCTGCTGAACTACTTGTGGTGCATTTTTTGGCGCTTGAAGCTGTATTTGTGCAGTGAGATTAAATTTAGACATAGTATCTCTCTAGTGGTTACTGCACACTATCCATGTTCTATCCGTCTGATGTTTGTTTAGTTGCCTTCTTGGGCTTTTCGTCCACGTAGTTAACAGTTTCGACATACCTACCTTCTGAATCTAGTAGATTGCCATCCCTGTCAATTCTATCCCCTTTCTCAGTAACGAACTGGCCTAGCTCGTTAATAAGTCTACCTTCCAGATCTACAGTATGCCCATTAGCATTTACCAAAGCTCCGTCGTCATTAGTAAATTTATGCTTATTTAGGAATGCATTTTCTGGTAAAGATTTCTCGAAATCCTTGTCTAGAGAATATAGCATTTGGGCCATTTCAGTGGCAGCAGCAAAAGCTATATCATCATCAGACCTTTCATCGTAATCTTCTACTGAATTATACACCTTTTCGCCGTTTTCATAATACGTACAACAAGCCACTAAATAATCAAATCTAGCGTTATCAGCTAAGGATTCAGCAGTATTGTTCTCTAAGGATAGTCTTTCGCTAATTAAATCTCTAAGTTCAATGCGCTTTTCCCTGATTTTAATAGCAATATCCCTACCGTCTGTGCTTTTAACCCTACCGCTTTTGCCCTTACCAAGAGCTAACTCTTTCTCTAAATCTGCTATTTGCTGACCAATTTTTTCCTCTTGATCGTCTTTTTCAGAGTTCCAAATATTCCTTTTCTTCATAAACTCCTTGAGTTCTTTTTTAGTCATAATTCCATCTGATAGGCATTCAGTCCATACTTTAGCAGCTACTCTTCCAGCTTTTGATTGAATATTACCAGTAGGTTTCTTAATTATAATTTTTACATTTTTACCATCTACGCTGACTTCTGTTTCTCTAGTTTTTTCCTTAGACATGTTTAGTCCTCCTTCTTTGTAATAACAGGCATTTTGACAGAATATCGTAACCACTCCACATCATACTGTGCTAGTTCAGCATCTATATTACGTGCTTGGTTATTGCCTTTATCTAAAATTTCAGACCTGATCTTTTGATACAAGTCTTTCATAACTTCCTGATCTTTAGTGAGTTCTCCACTATCACTATTCCACAAGAACCCTAAGTTTTCTTCAATGCTGCTCAAAGCGCCAATCATTGTTGTCTGTATTTTCTTTTTAAGAATCTTAGACAATCTTTCTTTAGAATCAAGTTTGTACTTATTCTCTCTGACTTGTTTATAGTCTGATCGTTGTTTTACAATATCTGACAAGTTATCCATTATCTTCCTCCTTTATTTTTCCAAGCTTCTGTTTGTTGAGCTTTTATCCGTAAGATTTCATCTGGGAAATGATGTTGTTCAGCAGTCCCCTGTTTTTCCAATACCTTGGCTCTTTGACGTTTGATGACTTGACTATTCGTATCATTCATACTTTCTATCCTTTGTTTATCCCTGTCCGTTTTTGCCACTACAAATATTTCTGACGAGTTTTTAATTTTTTCATTAGTGCTATTTTCAAATTCATTTTCTGCTCGTTCTTTGTCCCTCTTTTTTGATTGAACTATAAACCAACCATCTAGCATGTCATCGTCGTTTATTACGTCAGCCGTAGGACAATCTACAGACTCTTGTATATTGTCATACATTTGTGACCATATAAGTAAGCTTTTTTGATTATGTGTTAACTCCTGATCTGCATCATTAAAAAATAATTTACCGCCTGACTTCTCATGCACGGACCATAAAGATTTCCAAGGTTCAGTTCTAGCCAATTCTCTACATTCAGCATCACGTAGTATTGAGCTTTGCCAAGCATTTAATACAACTTGTATGCTCATATCATTAAAATTATATAACTTATCTCCTTTATAAGTAGTATTCTGTATTGTCCAACTAACCTTATCAGTATGTGCAAGCCCTTCACAAGTGTTCTGATAATACTGGTGTTTGATGTTGTGTTCTGCTGCTAGTTGTTTTTCTCCTGCTCTTATATATAATCTTATGTTTTTAGCTAATTTCTCATCATTTCTTGCGTTGTAAATTTCTACTTTAAGACGCTCTATATCCTTTTCTAGTCCTTTGATTTTAGCATCATTTCCATAAGACCAAAGACCATGCTCAATCATCCAATTTAACATTTCTTCTTCTGTCATTACCTCATCATCAAATGCTTCCTCGTAACTTTTATTGTAAACTATACATGATTGTACATGTTGTTCATTTGTTGGCGCTTTGATTACTATATCATCTTTTACAAATACTTTGCCAGATCTGATGGTACAAATAAAAAACTCCCGCTCATGCTGTTTCATTACAAAACCTCACTGCGGGAGTCTCATATTGTGTATCCTTTTTGGTCCTAAATAAATTATCTTATTTTACAAGCCAGCTGGGTCATTAACTCCACCAGACCTTGTAACTGTGAAATCATTAAAGTTGGTATAGGAGTATGTCTGGGTTGCATTTCCTCCAGTGGCATCGCCTCCTCCGTATGATACGGAAGAAAGTCGATTCTTAGTACCAAGATTAATAATGACACCATTCTTAGTTTTCATTAGAATGGTTTCTTCATTAGTATTGCTATCATTTAATTCATTAGCATCTACAAAGTCACCAGAAAGAGCAATGATTTCAAACTCTGAAGTAACTTCTACAGGGAAATTAGGCGCACGGTAGTATGGAGTTTTCCTACCAAGCTCGAAAATATCTTCACGGGAAAGATCAGTGCTACATGTAAAACTTTGAACATGAACTTTAATATCACCATTGGTTTTAAGAGCATTTCCAACCGCAGTTCCTGTTACGCCATAGATACTTACAGGCAATTTAGAAGCTGCCAAATCCACATCTTCTCGCCGTGAAACACCACTACCAGCATAAGGAGCGTCTGTGCCAGCGCCAGTGGCAAAATCAATTCCTATTTCTGCTGCTTGATTAGCACTTAAGAAAGTAGGTGAAGTAGACCAAGTTTTAGTATTACCAACCAAAGTTACAGATTCTGTAGAGTTTCCATCACCAGCGAGAGTGTAACTAATGTTGCTAAGATACATACCAGAGCATACAACTTCAGCTGTGGCTACACCTGAAA
>VTLG01012791.1_pt1 | contig 46176 bp, 69 predicted proteins | sample 4694571 | NCBI WGS metagenome assembly VTLG01 (sample SAMN12604809, study PRJNA352737) | marine metagenome | biome: ENVO:00000447; feature: ENVO:00000209|ENVO:00000569|ENVO:01000036; material: ENVO:00002151; isolation source: viral sequences binned using virsorter ...
ATCGGCCAACTTCTTCATCAATTTGTTGTGCAATTATTGTAAGTCTGTCTAGAGCATCTTCATGTGTTTCTGCGCTGAAAGGGTCATTTTCCACATAATCGACATTTTGATTTATCGGTACTGATCGAACTATCGCAACTTTAGTACCGCTATCAAGACCACTACCAAACACCACGTTACCTGTTGGTGTCGCACTCACAGTATAATGTGTGGTCAATGATTTTAGAACAGAATCCTGATACACGAGAAGATCGGTTTCTGCTGTTACTGGGAATGTATAAGCAAAGGTAGTTTGGCTACTACTTGCGGTATAGTCATTCCTCGAATTTGTTGTTGAAATTGTCATTTACTTAGCCTCACCTTATTTCGTATTTTAATCCATTGCTTTAGCTGCATCTAAACCTAATTTTGAACTATCTATAATTGCTCTATAAAGCTGCTCTACCATTTCTCTTTTTCTGTCTCTTGAGATAATGTCATTAGGAACTCTAATAATCTTATCTATAAGATCCCTTTGTACAAGTAATGCTTTTTCTATTCCTTTAAGTGCTTCGTATTTTGGTAGTGCCTTTATGTAGTCATCTTGGAATTTTTTTGCGGTTGCAACATCACCACGTTTAATTGCTCTATTGTATGTGTTAACTGGTTTACTAACCTCATCGTACAGTTCATAAAAATCCTGAACATGTTGTGAATTAGCATTTGGATATTTAATCATAAATGCTTTAATGATAGGTTTTTCTGCTAGTGATTTACTTGGAGTTGTAGGCTCTGGTGCTATACCTGCTTTTACTAATATATGATCTAGTGCTTGTACAGCATATCGACCAAGTGTACCTGTCCAATTATTAATAATAGAATCTATCCTTAAAGGACTTGCAAGTGCATGATAGTCGTCTGTCGCATAAGCTATAGTACTACCTAACCATTTAGAAAATTCACTTGTATGTTCTGTGTATTGTTCTGATGCTGCTATACCTTCAAATCTTCTTGGTATGATAGGTCTGCCTGAAAATAAACTTTTATTAAACATACCTTCTACAGCCGGTTTAGCAATATCTGGAGTAGCACCAAAAGTCATAGAAAAAGTAACATCTGCTAATGTATCTGTAATTAAATCTTTGTATGCATCTTTTTCGTTTTTATACACCCAATCTAATATACGCTCTGTACCTGTTCCAAATAAAATACCTAATTCAAAAGGTTTTGGGATTCTGTATATATTAGTATTTTCGCCTTCCCCGGTAATCACAATCCAGAACATAGTTTTTTGCCATTCTGGTAATTCTTGGTAGCGTTTATCATCATGGTTAACAAGCCATAACAAAATACTAGGTGCGACAATATAACCACCAATTTGTGTGAGAGTTTGCATAGGACGATCTCTCAACCCTTCAAATATTTTAACGTGTCCTTGTACTCTTGCATTAAAGAAGGCTGAAATTGCATTTACTGCCTTCATTCTTGACCCCATTTTTCCAAAGTCAATGGTTACATCTCGTCCTTCAAACCCGGCTCTTTCTAATGCTTGTTTTTCTGTTGCACCATTTTTTAATGCTTTTTCATAAACTAACTTAAACGTACCCATCCTAGTGGAGGTTTCAAAAAATTCAGACAAAATTTGTAACGGTCTGAGAGGTGAATGTGTTAAATAGTTAACAGGCTTACTATGAATCAAATGACCTTTAATTTTTTTATCAAAATAATTCCTATCCATACTTGTTACCATTGACTGCAACCCACCAGAGCGTATCCATTTTTCTCTTAGGGTTTTATTTCTTAATAATGTCCATACACCCTGTGCAGTTGTAACAAAAGGAATTGCTCCATGACGGCTTAATACACCTGCCATAACAGTATCACGAATCATGTTCTTTAAAAAAAAGTCAGGTGCTAATGTGGCCCCGGCTCTTAATGTTCTTGAAGGTGTTCCAAGTAGTTTCCATGCCCAATGAAGGGATGCTGCATTTGCCTCTTTAAATGCTTTAGCTAACTCTGGCCCTACCTCCCAAACTTCTCGTTTACCATTTCTGAAAATTGCAATTTCACTTACGCTTGGATTTTGGCTTTCTTTCCTGAAAACTTTAAACCCTTCATCCTGTACTAATTTCTTTAACTTTTTCTGGCTTATTCCTTCAAGTTCTGCAATATCACCTACTTCTTTCTTTAATTCTTCTAAAGTAACTTTAATACGTTTAGTAGGGGGTGTTGATTTTTTTATATCAGTAGGTACTTCCATCCCTTCTTTTCTCATTTTGGCATGGCTCTTTTCGATCATTTGTATAAATTCAACAAGAGCAACATTTCTTTCTGCCAAAGAAATAAACATATGAGTATTTTCATAAATACTTTCTATTGGACTAAAAGTTTCTCTTTCACTACCTTTTATTCTTTTAATAGGATTAACAACTGTCTTACCAATTGAAGTTTGACTTTTTACAGCATCGTCTAAAACTCTTTTAAATGGAACGTAGTTTTTATTAGCCTCCAACATGATGTCATACATGTCTCTACTAATAACCCCTGTATCTACTAAATAATTTAATAGACTTTTTTGATATTCTATTAATTCATCTAAAACCTTTCTATATGTAGTTTCTTTTGTAACCTTTCCGTCTTTATATGTAAGTTTTACTTTATCTAATATTTCAATAGTACCAACAGCATCTTCTTTAGTAAGTCCTGTTTCTATCTTTCTCTCAATCAATTCTACTGAACGAACTGCTTTTGCATATGCATCTAAATTAGTATATTTAGTTATATTGTTAATAGGTTTTAATATTTCTTTATAAGCCTTACCTACAAGTTCACCAGTTTTAAAATTTACTGTGCCATTTTCTATAAAAGCATGAATACGACCTGTGGCTGCTCCATACATGGCCCTTAATCTTTCGTAAGGGTTTAATTGATTACCCGGGGCAAGTTTTCCTTTCTTATTTCTATAAGAAGGATCTGCATGTTCTCTTACATATCTTAAAATAGGATGTAGTCTATCTATCCAAGCCTCAACAAATGCATTGCCAGTATCTTTGCTAAATAATTTTTCAAAAAAAGCAGGTTCAGATTCTTCATAAACTATTGAGTCTTTAGTCCTGTCTAAAGGAGTTTTGTCTTCTACTATTTCTTCTTTAGCAGCCTCTTTTTTTATAATAGTTTCTTCAATTCTTAACTCTTGTTCCTTATCTAAATAAACTTCTTTAAGACCTTCTTCTCTACCAGATAATTTCTCCTTAGAGGCTTGTTCAGCTTGCATTTTATGAAATTCTTCAGGTTCAATTGGGGCATCTTTATCATATAATCTAGGATCAACAGTTTTTTCAGCTTTTTCTGCGCCTTTTTCAAATCCTTTTACAAAATCTCTTACCCTTTTATCTGTTTTAGCTAATTCAGATAATTCTATCCATGACATATCAAACAAGTCTTGTTGCATTTTTACACCTTGCATAAATCCTAAACGACTTGAATCAGATGTAATACTGGCATCTTTATTATGAGATTTTATTAATTCAATAGTCTCATTATATTTTTTATTTTTAGGAGATATGCCTAGTAGATGAAATTTACTAGGTTTAACATTTCCTTCAAAAAGTTCAGATATTTCTTTTACTGTCCATGCTTTTGCATTTAATGGGATAGAAATTCTAACATCATCTCTTTCAAGAATTTCTATTACTTTTTTATAATTTTCTGATGGATTAAGACCACCTTTTTGTAAAGGTACAATTACATCAACTCCTTGATCAATTAATTTTTTTATTCTATCAGCATATTTTTCTAATAATGAATGTGTGAGTTTTTGGTTACCAAGTACATCGGGAGCAACAACTGATAAGTTCCCAGTTCTACCTTTAGAGTTTTCTGCTATATTTTCGTAAATATCTAATGTTTTATCAAAATCAATTTCTTTTAATTTTATATCTGGTATTGGCTCTCCCTTTTCTTTTGCAGTCTTTTGTTTTTTTAAAGCCTTTTCATTGTATCTATGTACACTAAACGCACCAGAGTCTACAAATATATCTCTACCTTTCTTTAAATAGTCAATAGCACGTTGTATAGAAGGTTTACTTGTACGACTTGCATCTATGCCAAGAGGTAAATTTAACTTTGCACCAACTTTAAAATCACTTGGTGCAGTAGATCCAGAACGGTAATCTATATCAACATCTTTATGAGATTCTATAGCAGGTTTATTATCACCCTCTAGTTTCTCTTTTAAGTCCGGGCGACTTCTAGGGGTTTTATTATTAGTGCTTACTAGATCAGCCTTGTATTCAGGGTTAGATAAAATTTCATATATTTGATCTAGCGGTGAACCATCAGAATCTTTTTTTATAATATCGTTAGCTTTTTGAATACCTCTAGCACCTAATTTTAAACCACCAAGTACCAGAGTGTTATTAATCCATTCTTCTTTAGTAGGTAATCTCTTTTCCCAAGCAGAACCAATTAAAGAAAATGCACTAACTTCAGCACCAAAAGCTGCTGTACTAGAACCTGTTACTTGTCTTGTATATCTACCGGCTGTAAGTGCTGCTGCTAATGTTATTCCTTCTTCACCACCTGCTTTTAATCCATGATTTAAAAAATGAGTAAACCATTCATTAAATCCATCAACTTCTCCATCTTCTAAAGATTTTATATAAGCCTCACGAATTGCACCGGGAACAAAACCTGCACCAAAAGCTGCTCCAATTGGTTTCTTAGTTGTCTTAAGACCAATAAGACCACCTCCTACATATAGGGGTAAGTCTGGGATTATATTTGCTAAACTTTCTATTGCTCTTTCTGCATAGCCTGTATCTTTTCTTTCTTCTAAAAATTCTTTAGGTATAGGGCCACCACCTCTAGCAGCCTCTACTGCCATCTTTGTAATACTTGTGCCAAAACCTTTTTCTAAATAAGGTAAAATTTCGATTTCTTCACCAAACCAAGCATGTTTTAAATCACTAAAATTTTGCTTAGTTCTATCCCAAGAATATGCTTCAGACAATTCTCCAGATTTAATTTGTTCTTGTAAAAAAGCCATAGTTCCTGGTTTTGCTTTCTTTTCTGAATTGTAAGCAGTAGAAACTTTTTTCCAATAGTCTGTAGGAAATTCTGAATCAGGTTCTTTGTATCCAAATTCTTCAGCAATTTGTTTTGGCTGAAAACCCAGAGCGTGTAACTCTCGTGATTTTTCTTCTCTAAACTCCCTGAGTTCTTTTTCACTAAGACCTAATGAAATCATGTCTTGATATTGTTCAGATAAAGTTGTCATTGTTTAGGTTTTCTTTTGTACCAATCTTTATATTGCTTTGTTTCTATTATTTCGTCATAACTCATACCTGAAGGTAATTCTCCAGTTTTAATTGGTGACATGTTTTCCCATTCTTCCATTGTTAAAGGTTCTGGTTTCCGACCAAACTGATTTCTATTATCTTCAGGAGGAGGATCTTCACGCTCTCTGCCAAGAGATTGACTCATCCTTTCAATAATTTCATTTTGTGTAGAGATAAAGTTGTCTATGTCCTTCCCGATATAATGTTTACTACTAGGGTTAACTAAATCAGTAGGGTCTATTTTATTTTTTAACCCTTCATCAAACCTTTCCCTCATTAAATTTTCAAAATTAAAAAAATCTATACCTGCTGTAGGATTTATACTTGCTAAAGTACCGCCTTGAACTGTAGTTTTAAATCCTTGTACAAATCCATTAATTAGTGCTTCATTTTTAAGTGTAACAGGGTCATCTACTTTACTTAGCAATGCTTCTGATCTATCCATTTGACCGTCTGTAAGATTGCCTCTAAGCATTCTTTCAAAAATAGACAATGGCTCTGCTTCATTTTCTAGTTGAAACTGCTGATTAATATCGAGAATTTCTTTGTCTAAAATTTTTTCTTTTATTTTATTTTCTAGGTCTATGTTAACGTCAGTAGGCAAGTTCTTGTTTGTATACAATGTATAATATGTAATTAAACTATCTCTTATTCTTTCTCCATCTTCATCTTCAGAAAGTTTTAACTTTTCTATTTGTGCAATAGTTAAAGTACCATCTTTTATGTCTTGTCTAGCTTTAACAAAAATCTCATCATTTTTTTCTTTAGATTCTAATACCTTTCTTGCTTTTCTACTTTTTATTGAAGCATCCATTTTATTGGCAAATGCCAAGGCTGACTCTTTTACTTTAAGTTTACCTTCAGAGTCTAAATCGTTGTACTTTTTTTGCTTTTTCTCATCATCAAATTTTCCGTCTAAAATTTTATCTAAGTTTTCTTGGAAAAGTTCAGGACTTGTAAGATTTAAATCCATATTACTTAATGGGTCTACTAATTCAGCAACAGTATTATCTGTTTGTTTCGTGGTAGCTAATTTAATAGCATCTGCAATGGCTTTTTTAGCTTCAATTTTTGCTGTTCCGCTAATACCGCTAGTATCTAAAGCAATTAATGCAGCCGGGTTACCTTCTCTAACCCTTTTTACAATTTCTCTATCGATTAACGCTCTTTCTAATATATTAGAATAATCTTGAACTTGTTTTTTTGTAATTGTATTAATACCAACTTCTTTGTTGGCTAATGCTTGTATTTTTTCATAGTCCTTAACTAAACCCGGAATTAATGCCCTTGCAGTATTTATATCATTAGCCTCTTCAACTAATTGATTAACACTTTGGGTTATATGATTACTTGCTAAATTTGTAATTATTGATTTTGCTGTATTCTTGTATATTTTTTGTTGGTCTTCATATGTCATCGTTCCCGGAGGCATATCATCAAGTTGTTTATTAAACAATTGTAAAGATACATTTGCATTTTCTGTGTCAAAATATTCAGTTTCAGTAATTTCATCTACAGTTTTTTCTACATCTCGTAATGTTAAAATATTTTGTCTTCTAAGAACTTCTTCTACAGTTCTATTTCCCCATTTCATTTCCCAAGTTGCAAGTGCTTCTGACATTGGGTCTAAAATTGTAGAGTCATATGTTTCTGTAATTTGTTGTACTTTATCTGCTAATAAGGTCTGTCTTTGCTGTTCATAAGCAACAGGGTCTTCTATTTCTCTTAAATTTATTTCAGTATCATTATTAAATTTATTTAAATCTTTTAAAATACCTAATTGTTTTTGCTGTAAATCTTTTGCTTTAGATTCTTCAAACTTCTCACCTGATATTTTAACAACAGTATCTAAAAATGGATTAAGACCGGGAGTAGATTGAAGTGCAATATTCTGTGCACTACCCCCTGTAGGCATAACCTGTCTTTGATTAGATTGATAAGGTATTTTCATCTAGGTATATTTCCTCTTGCAGTATTAGACCCCGGGAATCTCACATCCATCCCAAAACCACCTGCTTTACTTGTTGTAGGAACTGAACCTAACTTACTACCAAAATCCATATCTGCTATTTTTGAACCGGCAGTAAGTAATGTACTTGTACCCTCTGATCTTAATTTAGATGCACCAATTGATCCCCTACCTTTCAAACTTGCTTGAGCGAATAAAGAGTTTTGTCTGATGTTAAATATATCTTCTTGTGATTGTTTAATAGTATCTGCTTGAATTAATAAAGGTGTACCTGCACCACTTCTAACACCACTAGCTGAAAAAGCAGCTATCTGTCGTTTTTGTAAATCTTCTGCTTCTCTTGCTCTTTGTTCTGCTTCTGCCAATCCTTTTTTTCTTTCTCTTTCTGCCTCTAATGCTGCTAAATCTTCAGTAGCATCAGCCTGTTTAAAAGAGGACATAGCAGAAACAATCGCTGCACCGGCTGTTATTGCTGCTTTTACTATTGGTGTCATTTATGTAACCCTCGCATATAAATAATGATCGCCACCAACATATTTCCTCATTAAACCTTCTCTTTCAAAGCCTAAAAATTCAATCCATTTAATTGCTTTTTTATTTTCTTTCAATACTGTGGCTTGTACTCTTTGTAGTTTGTATAAATCTGTTCCGGCATTTAACATGTTACGAACTGCCTTACTAAACCATAATGGGTATTTTTCTACTAAGGGTGTTGTCAATACCCAAACAGTACCAACACCAAGACTTTCTACTATCCCTGCTGAGAAAGCATATTCGTCATCTACAAAACCAGAATAACTAGGAGAATTATCATCTGCAAAACCTGCTATTTGTATTAATTTTTGATCGTGTGGACGTAAGTTTTTTACGTCATCTATTTTGAATGGCTTAACTACCTTAGTCGTATGCACCTAGCGTTCCTGTAATTGATAGTACTTGAATTGGTAATGGTTCAGTTTGCTCAACAGTAATATGTCCATCCTTGTCGTAGCCTAAATTACATACACGCTTGTCGCCTGTGAATAGTGAAGGTGCTTTCCCCATTTTATCTGCGGAGGTACGATAGTAAATTATGTCATCGTTAATCTTTCCACCTAATGTTTGATGGAATCTGGCAATGACTTCATTCCATCTCTTAGACTTTCCTTGTAATGTAGCTTGTTGCTGTTGTGAATCTGGTCTCAATGTCTGGAGTGTTGAAGTGTAAGCAAGACCTATTTCTATTTCTGTTGCTGCTCTATCTAATGTTATAGCACCACCGCTTACCCTTTTGTTTGGGTGTAATGCTCCGTCAGCAATAATCTTAACTGTCTGTCCTTCAAGGTGTTCTAAATTAGATATTACAGATATTGCTGTACCGCTATAAGTCAATCCTGAGTCTGTATTCATTTCAGGCCATTGCACATTAGTAGCTGTTGCCCATTGTTTTTCGTCTAGGTATTCTACATATCGTTTCGTTGTGCCGTTAATAGTTCTTTTAACTATTACCCAAGTTTGATCTCTGTCAGAAATTGGAATACTAGCCACCGATTCTACAACTGCAATACCTTCATCTGTTGTCGCTAGTCTTGTGGTGTCGGAACTTTCTATTGTTAATTTGCCATTACCACTTTTTAGTGTCTCATAAACTGTAACAACATTAGCAGCAGGGTTAGCAACAGTAAAATCTGCATGAGCATTAATAGTTGTAAATATGTTATCTGCTGTTGTGTTGTTATTTGTATTAGGTCTGAACCCAGTAGAACTTGTTGGACTTGAACTTCCAACTGATTCGCTAGTAAAAGTAACAGTTGTGCCGTCAGCTTTTGTTAGAATTAAAGTAGTGCCAACAGCAATATTCGCAAAGTCTGTTACTGTAATTGTACATTCACCAAAGTTACCGCCAACAATATGACGACTCCAGGCTACTACATCCTGATCTCGCTCATAAGTCATAGCCAGTAATTGACCATCACTTCTTACTGCCCATAATTGGGAATCATTCTCTTGTTTATAATCTAGTGCGATTATACTTGGGTCACTAACATGTTCAGATAGGATTGTAATATCTGGTGCGACAAAAGCATCCTGTTCAAACCTGAAGAAAAACTCTCGTAACTTTCTACCGGCTCGTTGAACAAATAACACAACATTTCGTATCTGTATTGGCATAATGGTAGTTGAGCCAAATGTCGTTTGTCTTTTAATAGATACGTTAGTTGGAGACAAAGGTGCATCACTTGTTGATGTAACTGTGAACTCACCACCTGCTGTACCAATACATAATCTTGAGGCAGGTGCTAACCATCTTATTACGTTTACCTTATTTGATGCTATGGTGAATATAAAAGCATCACTAGCACCTGTACCTGCTTTAAAGTTTTCAAAGTCGCCAGATACACTTCCCCATAATGTTTGAGGATTATTAGTTGAACCGGCAAACATAAGTCGTTCCTCAAAGAACGTAACACATGCCGGAAATCCCTGATGTGTTGACCATGCGCCTTCAGACCATTCTGTTGTTGTACCTGTTCCTGTTATATCATCCGTCACAGTTACAGTTAAGTGAGTCGTATCGACAAAGGCTGTACATGTTACATAACCATCTAAGAATGAAAAAATTGCGCCTACATGGTTGGCATTAAAAATAGCGGTACTTGCCGTTAATGTCCTACTTGAACCAGAAGTAGCATTACACGATAACGTGGTAGCTGTGGTGTTTTGGTCTAAGTAAGGGCCATCAATAAAAGTTATTTCAGTCAACGTCCAATTATTATGCGCTGTTCTTGTTAGTTTTCTTGGAGCATAACTTGGGTGAGTGATGAACATAGTGTCAGCACTTTGGGCAAACTGAATTTCATTCAAATCTGCCTCTACATATGGAGTGACTACTTCATAGACTCTAGCAGCAGTACCGCCTGAAGAATACGCTGTAAAAGCTGATGAGTTGATTCCAGATAACTCGAATGTATTGGTTGTCTTATTTGCTACAATAAACCTTTTACCATTCACTTCAGTCATACCTACAACTGCTGCTATATCAACTTCATCACCATTTTCATATCCGTGAGAACTAATTGTTACAACGGCAGGATTGGCTCTGGTTATACCAGTAATTGTTTTAGTAGCCTCGCCAATCGAACCATTGTCTTTGAAGAATCTAAAATATAAATTCCCCATTTCAATGATGTAGGCTTGTTCTGTGTTAAATTCAAACGGAATTAATCTGGATGCCTCTGCGGAGTTTTCTGCTTCAGCAACAAAATGTGTTCCAACCCTACGCTTAATTCCACCATGAGGCAGAACATTAAAGTTTTCTAATGTCTTTGCACCATTATAATATTTTGCAAAATCAACTCTACCTTCAAGTCGTGGTGATAACTCACCGGCTGTAAAGTTGGTTTGTATTGGGGAAAAGCGTGGCATTAAAAATCCTTATAAAAATATAATTACTAACAAGTTACTAACAAGTTTTTTAAATTTGGTCTAAAAAAAAAGTCAAAAAAAATTTATGCTCTAAGGATAAGCACTTTAGAAAGAAAACTTTTATAAGTTATTGAAATTTTTTTTCAAAAGTTATCCACATTTTTGAATATGGTATCATATACATTCAAATAAAAAATCTAGGAGGAAATAAATATGTTAGATTTTTTTGAGCCAGAACAACAATGGCAAATTAATATTGATAGTCGTTATGAAGTAGCTATTCTTTGGGTTGACCAGACTGTGCATGATGAAGATGAGTTTGACCTTGACCCTGATGGTTGGTCTAGGACTTGGGATTCAGCATACAATAAAGTCAAGGCAAATTTTGATTGTTATGGTACTAAGATTAAAGCAATAAGAATTTTCGACAGAATGGCTAGACGAGGGCAACTAGAACTTTGGACATTTTATCCAGATCGAAATGGTAATTTTGATCGCCATAATGTAGTTGGTGAACACAAAGATTAAAAAGGGGGGTTTCCCCCTTTTTTTTATAACACTTCTGCTCTAGCAACAATCAAATCATCTGCATCGAATGTCTCTCCATAGCCTTCTTGACTACTCATGGTTCTGGCTTCAGCTAATTTCTGTGTGTAAAGTGCATTGAACACTTCAACAGATTTATTGTTTTGTGTTATAGGCCAAGCCATCTTTTCAGCTAACCGATATTCTAATGATTCTGTAAAGAGTGCATCGTATTGCCCAACATCAGTTATCCTCGCAATATATTGGAGGGAAACTGTACTAGCGTTAGTCAATAAGAATCTACCTTCAACTCTCCACTTCTCATAGTCATCATCAATCTTTAGTGCCTTCAGACAAAATGGGTCTTCAGGTAATTGGTATTGATAGCTAAATTCAAAATTAGGTGTTGTTGTAGATTGTGCTAATGCCTGTCTTGTGACAGCAAAATTCCAATTAAAGGCTCTTAAAACACTATCCCTCGTTGATGCGTAAAACCGATTACATAACCTTGCTCTGGTAGAGTCGTCAGTTAATGCGGTTATCGGATCATCACCTAAAAGGGATAAAGCGTTTGAGCATATTTCAGCTTCAGAGGACATTATTTATTACAAATATACATGGTTACTTCAAAGCCAAAACGAATATCATTATATTCTGGAGTTTCCCATTTCATGTTTTTTTCCTCATAAAAAAATGTTTTAAAAAAAGGGAGCATGTTGCCATACTCCCTAACTGCGGTTATATCTTAGTCAAGAACGTAAACGATGTAACCTTCAAGTGTTGCTGTATCAGGTATTGTTCCACCTGCTACAACAGCTTGTATGGTTAATGGTGCGTTACTGTCGTAAAGATAAGTGTCCTTGCCATTTGTACCAGTTCCTAAAAAGGCTGCTGTTGCACTAGAGTTATCTAGTCCATCTTCAAAGGCATCAGCATCAGCAGATACAGCATCACCAGAATTATCTGTGTGTGCAATATAGCCAATATCTAAAGTTCTTGAAGAACCAAATGCACTACTTGCAAGGAATGAAGAACGAATTAATACTCGTCCTTTACCTGCCGGTAGTTGTACAAGGTCAACTGTTGAAGTTGCATCACCTGCGCCATCTTGTGTATGTTTGAAATACGCTACACGCATTCTTCCATGCAAAGATGTTGTGTCCAACATTGTAGGAGGACTTGCTGTGATGTTAGTAACTTCGGCTGATTTTTGCGTTGTTACGGCCATAATTTATTCCTCCTCTGTTTATGGATCACAAGCGATTTCGACTACGCCTTCATCTTCTACGCGAGTAGCACCTATGTCCATCTGAGTGAAAACTTGAACTGAATAGTTCTTGTCATCTCTTTCAGATATACGAACACGGATGTCCTCACCAACCCCTAAACAAATAGATGGTTGTGCGTAGCAGAGAACTAAGTCATCGCTAGATGAGTCAGTAGCAATCCTTTCTGATCTAATAAAAGTGAAGCCTAAAAATTCAGAGACCTGTCCTTGAACAAGTGCCTTCACAGTATTAAAATCTGCTGATTGTACTTCGGTTAATGATAGCAACTCACTCATTTGTTTTGCGTTTACAACGCAAAAACGAGGTGCTTCCGGATCGATCTCACTTTGATCTAACTTTTCTTTTGCAAGTAAAAGTTTTGATAGAGTAAGACCAACATCGCCTGACGTACTGTCGTATGTATGATCGTTTACTGCAACTTTTTGACCGGCAGGTAAAGCAACGGCAGTTGCACCTGCAACTCCGGCTTGTGCATTACCAGAGGCAGCAGTAATAATATGATCATCCATTCTTCGACCCATCGCCCACACGGCATTCATGGCATACTCTGATTCAGGGGATATAAGCATTCTAACTTTATCCGCGTTGTCAATAAGGTCTGCCCAACGTGAAGTCGTAAGACTTAAACGTCTGCGTGAGTGAGGGGTATCGATACGAGGTGTATCGTCATGGCGAGATGCAGCATCTACTGCTGCGGTGCTTCCAATGCGTTCAACAAAAGCATTTTTACCAACTACGGATTCATTCTTAACTGAAGCTCTAAGGCGCGAACCTTTTTGCTGTCCAAGCATAAGAATATTTGCTTTATATTGCTCTACAAAGGAAGTGGTAATTTGTGTTGACATTACCATTCTCTCCTTTCGTTATTAATGAATGTTTTTGTGAGCAACCCTAGAAAGGACTCGGTACTACAAGTTAAGGACTTTTCAGCTTTCCTCTGGATGTGCCATTTGAAACAACTTCTGCATATCATCTACAGCTTGTTGATGTCCTGGTTTCATCGCGTTTGACGGATGATATAAATGATTTGGATTATTCATTACATCCGCTATTTTCATTTGCGCCTCACTCGGAGTAAGGGTTAAGTTATCACGACCATCACCTATTGCATGATCTTCTAACAGTTCCTTACCAACCCGATGTGCAAATTTAATTAGTTCTGGATTATTACCTAATCCAGATGAATCTAAGTATTCTCTTAATTCATTACCGCCAAATTCTGATATTGCTTTCTTGGCGATAGATAAGTTTTGTTCTGATGCGTTCCCCCATTCTTTGTCTAGGGATTCTTTAGCATTTCTTAGTGCATCTTCACTAGCCTGTTGCTGTTGTTGTCCAACGTCAACTGACATATTATTCCATTTTTCATATAGAGCATTAGCCTGTGATTTAGTCAGATTAGATTCATGTGCTGCTTGCTTAAACCAATCTTGAAGGTTGTCATCTAACTGTACACCTTCAGGTGCTTTAAACTCGTAACCATTTGCATCTTCTGGTCGTCCTAGTTTAGTATAAACTTCGTTCCAACCATCTTTATCATCAGATTGTGGTATTGGTATTCTACCACCTAACATCTTTTGAGAATTGACCAACTGACTTGCGAGTGACTCTACGTCTTTCGTCTGTTCGATTACCTGAGTGTTCCTAATATCCTCTGGTAAACTTTGTTTCCAATCAGAGGACACATTTTCTTGTACTTCGGATGTGCTATCCATCTTCGACCTCCTTTACTAAGTCTTTTATTTTTGATGTAACTCTAAGAACAACTGAGCGTTGTCCTTCATTAAAAGCCGTTTGATATGGGTCTGGATCAAACGATATGCGATCACGATAGCCAAGCAGGTCTTTTAATACTCTGCGACCTTGCTCTGAACCAAACGTAATTGCGTAATCTTTATTACTCGCGGTCGGCATCTGCTATATTCTTAATTGCTTTAGTACCTTCCATAGCTGTTTGTAAGGCTTGTTGTTGTGCCATTTGTTGCGCTCTTTGTTGTCTAAGAGCATCTTTTTCTTCTGGTGAGCGTTGTAGTCTATCAGGCACACCATAGAGTGTTGCTGTTTCTTCTGCTACTCTGTCAAAGTCAACACAATCTAAAATATCTGGATTAACTTGTGATACAGGTATTAATGAACCAATCCATCTTTCAATAGCTGCGATTTCATTTAATCTTTGCGCTCTAGCTACTGGCCCGATAAATTTAACATTGACTTCGTTGCCTTGTAGGATTTCAGGAATAACACCTAATGCGTTTTTCCTCAACATAATGTTAAAGACACGATTTAGAATTGGTTTTAAATATTCCATTTCCATGCGACCTAATGTTGGGCCGATTAATCGTTGCATGAGTTCAAAACGTACCTGAACTTCTGTGGCCGTCATTTGTGGCCCTTGTTGCATCTGAAGTTGATCAGACATAAATATTTGTCTGATACTTGTGCGTAGGTCTTGTACCTTTAACTGAGATACATCGTAACGAGAATTGGAAAGTAAAGGTCTTATCTTATCTATTAAGTCAGGTCTTATATAATTTTGTGCAGCAGGTGTTAGTTTTAATTTACCACCTACTCCTTCATCTGGTACTCCTAAAGGAGGATCAATATCTTTTGCCCAAGCCTTTAGTTCTAGTTCAACTGCTCTGTTTAAAGTTCTTATATCAGGGATTGCAGTAAAACCAGGACTTCTTGCATACTTCTCTCCAGATGCTTTTGACCAACGTGGTACGGCATAAGGAAATTCCTGATAACCGCCTTCCTCTAATAAGTGTTTTGTTTCTACTTCATAGTAATAAGATGCAAAAGGCATATTCTTTTTAGCCTTACCTTTTTTATCTCTTGGTTCGACTACATGCAGAAATTCGTGTAAATCATCAGGCTTATCTTTAAGTTTATCTCTTAACTTTTCAGATAGTTTATTTCTGCCCCATTTAAGTTCTGCCTGTCTAGCTGTCCATTCAAATTTCCTAAATACAGTATCTACCATACCATCCTGATTTTCAGCAGGATATATATTTGATATGAAGAATGACTTAAACATAAGTCCATTAAATTGTTCTTGGCTACCCTGATTTTCTTCACAAAGCAAAGTAGCAATACCAACAGAACCCATGTCTAAATAATTCTCATGTGACTCTGAACGAAAGTTAGAATTGTTAATTGCAGAAAACATTTTCTCTGCTGCCATACCACACCATTCTTTGACTTCCTGATCTTCTCTTAGTTCCTCATCTTCCACCTGAATACCAAACCATAATGCAGATGATGGAGTTAATGTACCCTGAAGTGATGCACCTAGTAATTCGTTAGCATGTATGGCTGTTGAATCATATAACTTAACAACTCTTGATTCACCTCTTGCTCTTTTAGTAGTTACTTCTGCTTTTCTAGGAAGGATGTAATCAGCTATACGCTGCCATCTTTCTTCCCAATTTCCTCGATTCTTTAGGTTAGATAATCTTTTAAAATGGCTCAACTTACTTGTCCTAATAATGATCTTCTGGTTATAGTTGTACTACCAAATGTCTGTATAGGTAATTTCTGTTTTGATGAGACTAATTGTGAAACTTTTTCCTGTGGAGAGATGCCTGTTATAGATGACTGTTGTTCATCTAATTTTTTAATTATTGGCTGACTCACTAAACCTAATGCTAAATTCTGCAACGGACTTCGTGTTTCAACAGGTTTAACAATACCTCGTTTTTCAAGTTCAGCAATACCTGCTCTCATTACTCCCATAATATTATCCTAATAAAGTTTTAGTGCTGACATTTTCATCGCTACCTAAACCTGTTGGGGATGTAGCAATCGTTGATAGAAAACCTCTGTTTCGTCTTTTTTGTTCAGCAATAGTCTTGTTGGCTATACCTTCAGCATCTTTTGTAACTTGTGTTTGTGTTATTGGGGGTACTGTTGGTATCTTTGGTTTTTTAAATATCCCACCTACAATTTTTTTTGGTATATCTAATACTGCTGCCATAGCTAGTCTCCGTAAGGGTCAAAATCATAATCTGCGGTTTCACTTCTTAATCTAACTTCTTCTGTTCTTGCAAAGCGTAAACTCTGCATGGCATATCTTGTAGCAGACATTAAATCATCTCTCTCAGCCACAATCTTGCCGTCTTTTCTGTGGTACATCTGAAATTCCTCGAACCATAAAGGACAATTACTAAAGACTTTAAATCTTCCAGTTTGCATCCTTGTCATAATTTCAAATACACCAGGCTCTATTGAGTTACCACCCTGTCCTTCTTTCTGACCAGGAGCAGGGGGATTAGAAAACTTTTCGTAGTGCATGGCGATACCTTGCCTTCTGTATTGGTCAGCAAGGGTAACACCTGAAGTTTGTCCATCCTGTCTCATGCCATCGTGAGGCCACATGACAGGAATCCACTCTCCTCTGGTTTTAATTGCAGCACCATGAATGATTGGACTTTCCTTTCTCTCTCTATATACGTCATAGACGTATGCAATATCTGAGTCAGGGTCTAGTGCAATCCATACTGCTGCTGTGGGGTGATCCCATCCAAAATCCAATCCACATATTTGTTTGTAATAGGAAGGAATTTTAAACGGCTCAATTCTTATATCATCAGGGGGAATAGGATAGACTAATCCTGAACCTAATACTGGAATCCCTTTTGATCTTAATTCTCTTTCGTGTGCCGGTAACGCACCTAATATTTGCTCTTTAGTATCTTTATCTAAATGAGGAGCATCATCCCAACTAGCTTGTACTAAGGCTTGTCCTTTTTTTATATCATGTAAGAAGTTTGATACTACATTAGTCACACCAGACTCAGGGGTAAATGTCATATAGACTAATCCACCTGTATCTGCGGTACGAGTTACCGCTTGTGAATAGATACTTTGGTCGGGTTCTTCATCTAACCATATTACATGTAACTTTTCAGCCATCCATTTCTGATAACCCATCTCGTAGGCTTTAAAACCTACTCTTGATGTTCCACCTGAAACATGTCTGATAATGACCGAGTTAAATGCGTTTGGCACTCCTGGTTTTCTTGTGCTGTCCACTATGCAACTTTTGGGAATAGCACCTGTGCCGAAAGACGATGGATCGTCTGGTTGGCCGAATAACTCTCGTTGGCATACATCCCTCGTTGTTTCATTCGACTCACCACCACACCAAGCGCGTATTGGTTCAGCAAACTTCTTTCCTTTCCACCAATCAGGGTATAGTCCTGTTAAGTGATAGGATAGTTCTACTGCGCCAGAGTAAGTCTTGCCTACTCTGTTTGCTGCCATGAGTAATCTCTGGTTATTCTTTTTACCGAGATTATGAAATCTTTTTTGATAGGGGTAAGGCTTATAGAAACTTAATTTATTATTATTCTTGTGTTCCTCTAATTGAGTGTGTAGTTCAACTAGCCTTTTCTTTTCTTCGATGGATAACATTAATTGACTTCATTCCCCCAACAATCCCAACCCTCTACTTTTTGTCTGGCAAAGAGTTCTATGCGTGGTAGATCGCCACATAGTTCTACTATTTTATCTCTAACACAATCTGGTTTTTTAGAATGTTGTTCAATGGGCGTATCAATAATACTTCTCACACTCGCACTTAATCTTTTTGGTTTACCTTTAGTAGCAAGTAAACATAATTCGCTATTTGCTCTTGTCCACGTACCCATACCCATAAACCATGTATTAGCTTTCTTATTTCTTTTTACCCAAGTAAAAGCACAAGTTTTATACTCAAATCCCCAATTTTTTATAAGATCAAATACTTCATTTAATTTTGGATGTGTTACCCAAATAAATAAGATGCAATCATTATTTGATATTTCTTGAACTGGTAATTCATTTAACCAATCTTGGGTAACTGTTGGGTACTTAAAACAAGCACCTCTTTTACCAGAACTCGCTTTATCTCTGTATGACCAAGCAGGATCGGCATAAATGATATTGTACTTCTTATTTGGGAAAGGAATACTACTCACTTAATTTGTATAGTAAGAGAATAAACTTTTGTCAACCTGTCTTTTTAGATTTTATATCCACTACCTTATCATCTGTTACTTTAATCTTAGCTTTTGCCATTAAAGCGTTAAATTCAGTTTCAATCTCTGAATTGTTCATATCATTTGTTGTATAGGTAATATCAGATAACTGAGGCATTAATCTGCCGATCTGATTTTTTAAAGCATTAACCTGTGTAGCATTAGCTTCTATTTCGCCTAAAGCAATCTTAGCCTCTCTGTTGAGAAGTTTGGTTAGCCTGGTTGCAACTAAGCCTCTGGCATTATGAATCTGCCGGTTCGTTAGTTTTGGGTCTGCATCTTTCTTTGTAGCCATACATATTCCTTATGTTTCATTTATTCGTTTTTCTGCTAATTCAAAATATTTTTTGTCTTTCTCTATTCCTATAAAATTTCTGTTCAAGTTCTTACAAGCAACACCTGTACTGCCTGAACCCATTGTAAAGTCTAAAACAGTATCGTTTTCGTTAGTATAGGTTTTGATTAAGTATTCTAGTAAAGGTACTGGCTTTTGTGTTGGGTGTACTTTGTTTTTATCTCTATTAAATTTAATTACATTTCTTGGGTATCTTGTTCCATTATTTATAGTTTCAAAATTACTCATTTTTTCTTTAGAGCCATCTCTAATTACAGCACCATCTTGTTTTTGTTTTCCACTTATTGTTTTATATGGTTTGCCAATTATCATTTGTGGATTAAAGCATTTTATTTGTTTTGGTGTATATGTAATTGGAAATTTACCAAAAACACTTATATTTTCATAAACTCTAAAAGGTTGATATTTTACACTTGCAAAATTAGTTCCATTGTCTTTTTCCCAAATCCAGTCATATTTAAAATTATTTAGATTAGAAGTTCTTAATATTGAACTAAAAGGTTCTGCGCCAAATAATACTATTGCTTTATTATCTTTAATAACTCTTTTAAGTTCTTTCCACATTAAATCAAGCGGAATAATACTATCCCACTTACAAGCTGTTGTTCCATAAGGCGGATCAGTTAAAATTAAATCTATTGAATTATCCTGTAACTTTGGCATTTCTTCCAAACAATCACCTAGTATTAATTTCATTCTTTTTATAGGATTACAAACCCTCTCTGATTTGTTCAGTACGACATCGTTTTGGTGTTGTTTTGGAATAATCACGGCTTTTAGGACGTAATTGATACAATGGGCAGCCTTTGGAAGTACAACCCTCAATTTGCTCTAAACGAGTACCTTTTGAGTATTTATCGTAAATACACTCAGTACACATTTTATTTATGGCGGAACGTAAGGATGCCATTTTCAACCCTCCGGTGAGTGGAGACAACTATATATATAACGTGGCGCGAAAATTTTGGGGTATAGGGGTACTTTTGAAAAAATATTTTTCCAATTTGAATTAATAAAATCAACAACTTAGAGCATTATAGAGGATTATAGACTCCATCAATACTAATTATATCAACAACTTACATTATATTGAGCCTAATTAATGACCGCGATCATATAGAATTGCTGATTATTCTGTATATTTTGGAACAAGTGAGTGCATAAGAACTCTATTGTTTAAAGCCTATCTATATGAACTATAAAGCCATTGATAAGGTCAATATGGCTTTTTGTTCTTATTTGGTAGTTTTAATGTTTTCTTGGTTTTCTTATTTGGCATAATTGGATATTGTGACGTAGTTCACATTTTGATAATATTGTTATATAAAAGGCTTGTATTAATAATTACTATCCAAGTGTATTTTGTATAACTAAAAAGAGGATAAAACTATGAAATTGAACCCAGATCAAAAAGCAATAATGGCACGGATTAATAGTGCTTTTGATGCTCTTTATAAATTAGATAATATCGGTTTAACACCATTACGATCCATGCTTTTTAATTTCAATAAAACGGATGAGAAAAATCATAGATCAATGCTTAATAACACTTTTAGAGAACATCATCCCAATACAGCAAGCATTACAGACTGTGCCAAGCTTTTTACAGTCAAACATATTGCAGATGCATTAATTGATCCAAAATGGGAAGTAAGAGACCTATTGAGGATCAAAAAGTCATGTATATATAGCCAATCAATAGTTGATAATTATCGAGAAAAAATCCGTGAATATTGGAAAGAACAAGATATTGATTATCTTTCTAAATTGGATTATTTATCATTAGTTGACTATGATTTATATATTAAAAATCAACTTAATCAAGGTAAAAAAATAGATTAAAATTAGTAAAATATAAAAGAGGATAAAACTATGAAACTCCAAAAAGGTAAAAACTACATGAGAGCAAGCATACCGCCTCTATTCGATCTTGAATTTAATCAAGGTTTATGGAATAGCGGCCATGTATGCCCTAAAGCAATAAACGATCAGATACTGCTAGTTACTATGAATAAGAAAAATATTTATAGATACCTAGATAATTCTGATTATCATGATAAGGCTAATGGCAAAACCTTCATTTGGTCAAGTCAGGCTTCGACTACTGTTGCAAGTAAAAAAGGCCAAGCGGTTATTAATCATATTCAGAATAATTCAAGTATTCATTTATTTGTTAGAAATTCTAAGCTTGATAAATCCGGTAAGGCTGCGCCATTTGAATACTTTGGTAAATTACAATACATAAGCCACAATGGCGAATGTCCTATAAGCTTCAAATTCAAATACTTGGAGGCCTGATCATGACTAAAGAAAAAGGCAACAAAGTAGAAGAATTAAAAACTAATGTTACTAATATGCTTATTGAAAATATTAATGAATGCCTTGCAAGTGATTGGAAGAAGTCATGGATCAATGTTGGTAAACCACCATATGATCCCGTATCCGATCATTACTATCAAGGCTTCAACATGTTTTCATTATCATTATTAACCGCTTTCAATGGTTATTCTTGTGCAGAATACGCAACTTTTAATCAATGGAAAAAGATCGGCTTTGTTCCAAGTAAAGGATCAAAAGGTTTAAGTGCTTTACAGCCTTTAATGAAAAAAGGCACGGATAAAGAGTCTGGTGAAGATATCACTTTTATAGGCGGTTTTCGAGCTTATGCCGTTTTTAATGCCGATCAAGTTGTCGACATTGACAATGGCGATCCTTATAAGCCTGAAAATTTAGACGTTCAATTGAATGAGAATGATCGCATTAAAAAGGCTGAAAAATTCTTTAAAAATTGCAACGTCAAAATGGTAGAAAATGGCGATGTTGCATGTTATATACCTCGCCATGATCAAATTAAAATGCCAACACTAGATCAATTTGATGATAGCAAGTCTTATTATGCAACATTATTTCATGAACTGACTCATGCAAGCGGTCATAAAGACAGATTAAACCGCGATCTGAATAATGGGTTCAATGCGAAGGGCTATGCTTATGAAGAATTAATTGCTGAAATTGGATCGGCTTTCATAATGTCTCATTTAGGCTTGGATCATAAACCTAGAAAGGATCATGCTCCATACTTAAAAGGATGGCTGAAAGGCTTAGAAAATGACATTAATTTCATTTTTAAGGCTTCCGCTCAATCCGGTAAGGCTTTAGACTTTTATAATAAAATGCAATAGATAGACCTCCACCTCATTAAAGCACCATTTTTGGTGCTTTTTTTTTGTCTATAATATATCTAATATTTTGCTAATTGTTAAAAATCCCTAAAAAGCGGTCTAAAATGCTCTATATTAAATTTTGATATTCAAATGAATATTACTATTAAGTAAGCTGTAAAAACTCCATATGGATAAATTAGGTGCATTGTTTTCATATTTTCATGTTTTATTGTGTATAACAAAATACAAAAATATGCTTTTTTAGTGCTTTTTCTTTTTGTTTAATAATATTCTTGTTTTATTAGACAATATCAAATAATATGAAAATCCCTGAAACTATTGGAGAACTATATCAAATGTCGAGCAAAATTAAGAAGAAAATTGGTAGACCACAAAAGTATAACCAGGAAACTAAATTTAGGTGTTTCAGAATACCGAACAGCCTGGATAAAAAAATCACACGCATGGCCTCAGATAAAAAAATATCAATGAATGAGGTTATTGTTAATGCACTTGATAATTTTTTCTATGGGGGAGAGTAACCATGAAACTTGAAAAAATAGACAGAAAAGAAATTGCTATATTAGAACCAGAAATTTCAAATGCACTTAAACCATTGAATGAAAAATATGGTGTTAGTTTTAGATTCGATGGTGGCACAATTTATGAAGGTTATTTTGATATGAAAATAACTGTCTTATTAGATGGTGCAAAAACACTAGATCAAAAAATGTTCGACCAACAAGTTAAACTACATAAACTTGACACCAGAAAAATTTGGAAAATAAAAGGTAGAGAATTTATGTTATCAGGTTATCGACCTAAAGCTACAAAAAACTGTTTTATTGTTACAGATATTAAAACAGATAAAGAATCTGTAATCACCTTGCAAACTGCTTTATCGTTTTTTGGTACAGAAGTCGGTAAAAGGAATATAAATTTAATTAAAGGCACATTAACTCAAACTGATCGCAATGGTAATGCGATAGGAGAATAGCTATGAATCATATATGCGGTTGCGATACTGACAGCGAGTGGGAACAAATGATCGAACAATTTAAGAATGAAATAGGTTTACCCATACGAATTGGTTTTTATGACTCAAGTTATGGCAATGATATTTGTCCTAGTATGGCTAATGACTATTTAGGCATACAAATTTTTATTGATTATCCTTTTGAAGAATCGGAATGGGATAACATTAAAGATTATAGTAAATACATCATGCACTTTTTCGATAAAGAGCATAATTTTAAAGATAACGTAGTTCATTTTGACAAAATAGATGAAGTTAAATTAGCTATTGAAGTAATAAGAGGATCAAAACAATGAAAGATTTAATTGAAAAATTAATCCTAAAATTTAATTATTTCAAAGAACGTCTACATAAAACTCCAATCGATCAATGTTGCGACTACTGCAACAGAGATACCAGAATGGGAACAGGGCGGTTCGTCAATAGAATTGGTGCGGATGTCGGTTATATTTGTCCAGATTGCTACACCAATGAGGAGGATCAATGATGAAAGCACTAATAGAGTTTACAGTTGAAGTACCAATGATTTATTTCATTCCAATGTTCGTATGTACTATGGCATTGATTATGGAAAAATTTGATCTATAAATAACTAGGAGAAACAACTATGAGAAAGAAAATAGAAATTGAGGAAACAGTACCAGGAAAAATATCCGGCAATGTTCATGTGTTAGATGCCGATACTTTTTGCAATAACAATAAAGATTGTTTACCAGAAACTTGCATAACAAGTATTAAAAATTTAAAGAATGGTAAAACTGTCAAAGTAGAATTACCAAACTATCCAAAATTAACTATCAAATTATACGGAGAATGATTATGCAAGAAGATAAAACTGAAACAATAGAAGTGTGGGAGTGTTTATTTTATAAAAAAGATAAAAATAATCAGGAAATAAAAAACTCTGACGGCTCAGTAAAATTGTTTCATGCACCTAAACTAGATTTTTCATGGATAGCTGAATATGCAGATAAAGAAGATTTAATAGAAAGTAACATTAAAGATATTTAATTAAACTAGGAGAATAACTATGCCTAAAAAAATGATTAAAAAATTCACCGATAAAGAATCAAAAAGAGCATTCAATGTTGAAATTGTACTGCACGACACAACAGAACCTAAATTCTTAGGTAAATACGGTATTCATTTCTATGATGCTACCCATGCCGGTAACGGCAAAGGGGATAATTGGGATGAAAAAGGTCAACCAACAGGAGGTCATTATGCCCTTAATACTATTCTTGGTGTTGACGGACACGACAAAAAACCTATGGAATTAGCAGAAACAGGGTTATGTCTACACGGCGGTGTTCCAGAATGGAATGTATCAGCACACACAATGAACCGGATTCTTATTTGGGCATTAAAACTTATTTCTTAGGAGAAGGAGAATAAATTATGAAAATTACAAACCCGAATTTTGGCAATAAAATCGAACAAAGCACTTTAGAAAAATGTTTAGGTACTGTCATTAGGGCATTAGCTGATGAATTACAATCTGCTCTTGACGAAAGAATGTCAGCAGAAGCCGTTGACGGAGACATTTGGGTTGATACCCCTGACCAAACACACTCAATTAATATAGAACTTAATTGGGAAACTGAAATTGTTGGGTTTAAAGCCTTTGTTTATAAAATTGTAGAGGACAAAGTAAATATTGGGTATATCAAAGAAGACATGACCGAACCAGAGTTTGTTATTGAAATTTAGAAACTCTTTCTAATTATTTGAAACTTAGTAACTGTACTTTTTAAGACCTCTGACAAGCCACCATAACCCTTGTCGGAGGTTATTACATTCATAAGGAAGTATCTGGTATCGTCCTCTTTGACAAGCCACCCGATAGCCTTACATTCAACAGGCGGTTCGTTTAATTCCTCTTTCTCAAGCCACCCTCCATCGCCTTGATGATCTAGAAAAAAAATCAATGCCAGGGGGAATTTTTGATACTTATAAGGCATTAATTATTCCATTGGTCGCTATGATTGCTAACACTACCTGTAATATTAATAAGTAATATGCCTCGATTAATTTTGCAAACCATACCCATAAAATATCAGCCAATAAATTTAAACTCCACCCTATTAGATATTTTTCCTCTGATATTAGATAGACTGCTATTATTGTTATGACTGTTGAAATTGCCTCTAATTTTTTGATCATAACAAAAACATAACAAAAAGATTATTTAACTTGTACTTGTAAATTATAATCTTTTATAGATTTACTCTCCTGAAACCATTTATGGCAATCATTACATGATTTTCTACGATACGCTCTTGTTGCAGAAAATTTTGGTTGCGATCTGAATATAGTATTATCCGAACCACAATTAGGACATGAATCAGTAGTGCCTTGCCAGAAGTTCATGTTTGGAAATTGTTTCATGTAAGGACGTAGCTTATTAAAGACACGCTCTAAAGCTGATATATCGCCCTTACAGTAGTGCACCATTTCCTTTAGTGCCTTAGTCCTAGTCTTTAGATTGCTATGCTGAGAGACAATATCCCTCCACATTAGCCACCCTCTCGTTTCTACCTTACCTTTACCTGATAAATGTTTGTCGAGGAAATCTAATCTAAAATAATCAAAACCAAATTTTCTTGCCTGTTTTAAAGTATCAATGACGATCAATTTTGGTAATGGTTTTAACCCATAATAAATACACCGAGCCTCAATTTTTGGGAGGTCGAACCGATCTCCATTTTGGTGTACCAGGATATGATTATTCTCACCGCAATCCATTAGAACTTTGTGTAACTCTACAATAACTTTCTTGTCATTTCGTGGTTGTCGTGGATTGATCTGTACACTATGAATAGTTTTATTACCAGAATATTTCCATGCAGCACAAGCTATTGTTGTTGTCTGTTCGTTAAAGTCGTGAGGGATATAATCTGTTTTTGCAGACCAATGATGCGAAAGCATCGGTAACGTCTCAATATCCCAATACAAAAACATTTTACCAACTACCTATAATAAACCCCATAATAAAATAGCCTGCATACCATATAAAATTAGGTAGGCTCTCTAAAATGAAACTAAAATCGCCCCACATTTCTTTAAGTTTATCTAACATAATATTAATTCCGCCTTCTGTTAATTCGATTAATTCTTTCACTTTGTAATTTTTTTAATTTTTTCTACGCTTCTATATGCCCCCAATCCGAGCATACCCATCAAGACCGGAAGCATGGTGCTTGTGTCAGCCTGTGTTATTATAATTCCAAATGGTTCTGCTAGTGGCGAAATTAAAAAGTTTACACCAAACCCACAAACACAAATCCAAGCACATGCCGGTCGCCAGGAACTTTGAAACCAGTTTCCTCTAGCTTCCTCTTTGTTCACTTCTATTTGGGCAAGAGCAATTTCGTGTGCCTGTTTCTCCGCTAGTGTTGCTATCTCATGTGCTAATTTATTTTTGGTATCAGCATCAGGGATAAATTTGTCTAGCAAACTGGCAACAGGTGCAATTAATGCTTGTATCATTTCAATCTCGCTATTGTTTCATGTGGTAACATTTGTCTCACCTTACAATGAGGTCGAACATATTTAATTCCTTTATCCTTAAACGTGGCATTTAAAAAATCTTTGAATCCTTGATTAGTTTTAAACTTTGCACACTCTATCGCTGTCGGGAAGAAGTAGCTTGTGTTTACCTCGTCAACTCTCCCATCGTGATAATAGAGTACTAGGATAATGACGAATTTACTCATTTACCCCTGAACCAACAAGTCCATCTCCTCTGCTGTTCTGTTCTTTAGTTGTTCACCACGCTTTGAACTCATTAGTTCAACACCTGCTCCAATCCAATCGTTATTCTGTATCGCTGCAATCATGCGTTTGAATTGCATGAATCTATTTCTACCTAAATTAAACATAACGCTCGTTAATGCTGTCTTTCTGTTATCACTAAAGCTGTTCCAATCTGCGAATATTTGATCTAACGCACACGTTGCCCATTCAATATCATTCTGCAAACACAATTCTGCCGTACATTCTGTTGCTCCGTCCTCTATTAATGCAACTATTTCATCTGGCATGAAAGGAGTGTTGTCTATATTTCTACCATAAAAAACTGTCCTCTTACCGGCAGTACACTTATAAACCTCTAGTCTCAGTCCTTCGTGCTTTTTGATGAAGTCAATTAGGCTCAATGGATCGAACTAGATTCAGGTTCAGCAACATAAATGACCTCATGTGTTGTCATTAAATTCCTGATCTCTGTAAAAATTAAATTGTTATATGTAACTTGGGCAGTCAAATGGTTGATTGCCTCAATTAAGTCTGCATTAGTGTCTGGTGTCATAGGTGTAGTTCCCCTACCGCCTCCTCTAAAAGCTGTACAGTTTCTTTAATATCATCGAAATATTTATCAGCCAGGTCATAGCGTTTTTGAATAAGGGATTTTTTGCCGTTTGAGGTTAGGTTGATAATATCGTCAATGTATTCTTCTCTTGTTTTTTCGTCTGAATACATAATTGTATAAAATTTACTCTATACTATATGTATAGTAAGAGAATTTTATTCTGTCAAGCTATTCTTTATGATCTACTTTTACTGTTTCTTCCTTAATAGCTTCATCTGCAAGTCTGTAATAATAGGTATTATCTGGTATGTGGTTTTTGTCCTTTATAACAGGTCGTTCTTCTCCCCCCTTGACCACTAATGTGCCACCAAAATGATACTTCTTTCTTGCCGGTGAACAGTCATTACAAACATCGGATTTTTGATATGTACCCATGCCTTGCTTAAAATGTATTCTGTCTTTTGTTTGATGGCATCTTACACATGTTTTTACAAATGGATATTTACTCATTGATAGCCTTGAAATTCAATTCTGCCTTGTTCCCCATGATCTCTCAATTCCCTCATTTCTTTTAATTGTTTTTTATAGTGCTTTGCAGCCTCTTTTTCAAAAGTTTTCCAACCACTAATGGGTTTATATGCTTGGTGTTTTAATTCGGTGAGCATTTCAGCCATGCCTTCACCCATGATTTCAATGAAAATCTTATTATGAAGGTAAGGATTTTCTTCTACTTCTGCATGACATTTTGCACATAAGCATAAAGAATTTTCTGGACGATAGCGTGTTGCTTTATATTTTCTGCCGATAAAATGTGATTGGTGCATACCTCTATCACCACAAGTCATACGACCATGTTGACTAATGATTCCGCAACCAGGATATTCGCAAATCCAATTTGCTCTTTCCCTCACACATTTGCTTAAATATATATCAGCTTGTGTTAGTTTCATAGATTGCCTGATGCACCACGAACTTTAGACTGTTCTTTTTCTTTTTCCTCAATCAATTTTTCTAACACATGATGTGCTTTATATATATCATCATTCTCTTTTGTTCTGGCTAAATATTTGATCGCACATCCTTTGAGAAAACCCTGAAATTCCTCTGGTGTCATCCATGATTGAAGTGCATCCCACACTTCAACAGCAAGTTTGTTATAGTGATCTCCTCCAACTTGCCTATCACTAGCAGACATTCGGTAACTCCTGCCAATGAGTAACATGCGATAATCCGTAAGGTCTACCATCGTTATCCAAACTCCATTCCCTATCTTCAAATGGTGTGTGCATGTAACCAATTTTTATTTCTTTATCGGCAGTCATTACTAATACCCTTTGTTTTTCTGAAGGATAAGACTCTCTGATTGATTTCCATTGTGTAACAGTCGTGACTTCTTCATCAATGCTGTGATAGAAACACCAACCATTTTCATTGAGCATTTCGATAAATCTAACTACTGGTTCGCTCTGCTCTTGCAGATAAAGCATCAAATCTAAATCATTATCGAATCCAAGATCATTGAGTATTTGATCTTTGGTATCATTTACATATTCGTGGTACTGCGGATTGATCGGACTATCCATATTTCACCTCGTCAGGTTCGGTTAATTCAACTCCCCTTCCTCGATAATGCTGATAACAAGCATCTAAATATTCCTGAAATTCCCTTTTGGTCATTACAGAAGAAATAGGAATGAACTCCATGAGTTCAACCTGATTCTCATACAGCATTTCTTCTGGTGTTGCGTGGCTTATTATTCTGTTCCACTTTTCGATAAACTTTTCTTTTCTTTTTAGTATTGGTAAACCATATAAAAACTTGCATTGTCGTTGTTCTTCTTCGACTGAGTATTCATTTAATTGTTCAGCAGCCTCTTTTGCCCACAACCATTGAAGATTATTTTGCTGACCACTACGCATAATAGCTTTTGGTAATTCATAACCACACTTAGGACATTTCATCTTTTCACCGTGTAAGCCATAGTGCCTGTTTGAGTGTTGGCAATAAAATATTGTGTATCTGGTCTTGTTATTGCTAATTTTGATTCATATGGTTCAACGCACATCCACTCTGTACTACAATGGTCAATCAATCGAATATCGCATACAGCATTTTGAATGTTTTTTAGTTCTTCTTGACTCTGAATTACTGTGTACATTTCTGCAAGATCAATCTTGATAGGTTTTGTATAGGTAGTGGGCAAAGCTATACAAAGCACAAGCATGTTACTTAACATTTTCTCTCCTTTCGGCTGTGCTATCAATTAATTTATAGCCTTTTACTCTAGGCAAATAAACGAAACCTTTTAAATTAATTGTCTCAAGCGTTAATAGGTACTCTTTCAATGCCCTGTCGCATTGTTCGTGATTCATTTCAACGTCTGCTTTCATGTGTACACCATGTCAATATATATGCAATAAAAAAAATAATAATTAATATCGGTAGTAATAAAATAAATTTAATCAAATCTGTTATGTACATTGGATTGTTCTCTAGCTTTTGACATTTTATCTCTGATACATTCAATTAAATAAAGTTCTGCTTTAGCATCTCTTTTCTCAGTTGGTTCATCTCTGCCCTCAAGTTGGTGTTTTCTGTTTTCCAACAAATCTGCAATCAAATCCCACTCGTAAATATCAAAGTGCATAGGTCACCCCCATTGTTCAGCCATTGCATTAGCTATTCCATGTAATGTCCGTGACCTATTTTTCCACCTATATATTGACGGACTTTCGTTATGACAAATTGCCCACTTGTTTCTTTCATGCTTATCCTTTGGCGGTTTTAGATCGCTTGTCGCTTGTAATGGTTCTAAATTCTTTAGCCAAAAACAAGTTGCCTTTAATGCCTGATGCCCGAACTGGTAAGGTTGAATAATTTGATGAGGCTTTTGCCATAAAGTAGATAACCTTGAAATTGGATTTTCAATACATATCTTATCAATGGGTAACTCCCATAAGGCTTTTACAAAATGTAATGACATAAGTTGTGCCTCTTTTCTCCATGTTATATTCATCCACCTTGCTCCGGCTACTGTTAAAAATGTACAGTCAGGATGAAATATCGCTAAATCCCAATGTTGTTTTACAATATCGTTACTCAAAACATTCCTCTTAAAATGATTACCTTCTATCTCAGTTTCCAAATAATCGCATGACCAGGCATCATGCCCCTTTTTTTTAAAGGCTTCTCTTACTCTGCCTGAAAATTCGCAGCCAATTAATACCCTCATGTAAATGTTATTTTCTCTAACCTGACCCCATTGGGTAAATTTTCTTCGGTGTAGAAAACTTGTTTAAATTCAAGTAAAACTCTTTCCAAGTCTGGCGATTTTTGTTTAATCTCTTTCCAGAGTTTTTGTTTCTCATAAGGTTTGAGTTGTTTAACATTAATTGTCCTCATATCAAAAACATTCCGCGTTTAAATTCTTCTGCTGATAAAGGCATACTTTTGTAGCTTGGTAGAAACTGAAATGATGTATCTAGCCACAAGCCGTAGGTAATATCGTCTTTACCTTTTCTCTGACTGTCTAACTTTAGGTATAGATCAGGTTCATCAGCATCACTATCTCTATTCCTCGAAACCATAAAAATGTTATCGGCTATGTTAGGGATAGAACTTGTACCGAATATGTCGTATCTAGTTGGCTTGGCTCTGTGGTCAGGTTTTCTAAAATGCGTAACCAAGTGAACTTGAATGTTGTACATTTTTGCTAGGTTCTTTAGCGATACAATAAAATCTTTGTAAATTTTATGAACTAAATTATTGTCTTTTGCATGTTCCACATGAATCATCATCAGACTGTCAATCATTACATGGTTCGCATTCAAGACTTCAGCAGAATATGCTATGAATCTTTCAACCTCACGGATGCCTATGGTTGATTGGTGTTCTAAGAACCAAAGTTTTCTAAAGAGTAAATCCGCAAATTCAGTTGACTGTCTGGAAGTGAAATCCTGTGTGCCGGTAAAGGCTGAACACATCCTGTCATAAGTGTCCTCGATAGGCATTTCAAATGATGCAATAGAGACTACCTGATTTTGTAGTGCCAATGACATTAGACAGAATCCTGTCAACATTGACTTCATACTCTTAGTCTCGCCCGCCCAAAGTGTCAACTCCTGTGGTCTAAAGTTGAATGTGGCATGTGTCTTTTCAAAAGGTAAATAAAAGAGTTCCCCATCATCAATTTGTAATCTTCTTTCATTCGATTTGATGCTGACAGTTTTGGTGTTGCGAATATTTCTACCAGGATCATATCGTGGCTTGAAATTCTTATAGTCAGAAGGATGAACTATGTCCATTTATCAGGTTTCCATGTGTTTAATTCAGAATGAACATTTTGGTTCATTTCATCTTCCCATCTAGCACCATTAATGTAGGTAGTTGGTAAAGGTATAAATTTCTTTTCACAGCCATCGTACCTATTTTTAATATCATCAATAGCTTTTTGTTGGTCTGTTTTATTTAACCTCTCGAATGCAATTTTAGATTTTTTCTTGTTTTCTTTTCGAGGATAACGATCCCAAAAGGTATCAAAATTTGAACTATCTTTAGTTCTTCTCTTATCTTCTCTTGGTAACGTTTCAATCGTTACATTTCCGTTACATTTATTTCGACTGTTACTTACCCTTTTTGCAGTTAAAATGCGGTTCTTAGCGGTACTGCCGTTGTGTCTATCGAAATTTGTTAGTGTAATGTTGTTGTTCTTTTCGACCATCCAACCACTCCAAATCATCGCATCACAGAACCCTTTCAAACATACGTTACTATCGAGTAACGATTTTGTAACGCTTGGAGCGTTACCATTTTCGGTCTGTCTGTCGAACCAAATCCATACTCTGAGTAGTTTTCCGATGACGGCATCTGGATCAATTTCTAGCCGTTCCGCTAATGCCCACACCTCCGGCTTGTCTGGTGTGCAATTCTCGAATTTGATCCAATCCCCTGCCATATTAAAAAGAAGGGCAGTCTTTCGACCGCCCTTTTCTAGGAGGGCAAGTGTTTGACCACTTGCAACTATGAATTATTGTTTGCATTATGCCATGAATTAATGTAAAACATTTCATGGAAAAACAGAATAACAGAAAAAAGGACTATTGCAAACTATTTTAGGAAAGAGGCATAAGTGTATGAAATATAATACATTAACGTAACGAACTAGGAGGTTACAAATGTCTCAGCTTACTTTGTCTGAATTTGATGAACCGAAGGGAGAATTAGTACAGAACGAAAGTAGGGAGTTAATTAAGCGTGTCTCTGCATGGCCTCAAAAAGACCTGCAAGAACTAGCTAAACGTATTAAAGAGAAAGTTGGAGTAGATATTCTGCGTTCCGATGGTATTGTCACCAACGTAAGGAAGGTGAGCCATGACAAATAATGTTACTCCTATCAGACCACCAAAAAAACTCACTCAAGACGAAATACACGAACAAACTCTTGAGGATTTCCGAACTGGCAATCATTCAAAATACAACCCAGTTGGGGGTGATGTGTGGAATGAATTTGACGTTACTGAAATACTACAAATAGTTGGTAACGATTATGAAGATGAATTAATGATTGGTGTCAAAGCTAAAGCGATGGTAGATGCACTAATTAAACAAGCGATGGAGGTTTAAAATGGCGACAAAAAAACAAAAATTATTTGAACGATTACGTTCAATTAACGTGTCACAATATGTAGAGAAAAAAAATGGGTTAGACTATCTCAGTTGGGCAGGTGCGTTTATATTAATGCACCAGAATTGTTCTAGCGTTAAATTTGAAAAACATTTTTTTCAAATAGGCAGTACGGAACTCCCTTATACATTTGATCATAATGGATGGGCATTTGTGAAAGTATCTGTGTCTGCTGACAATGAAACAGTTACAGAAGTTTTCCCTGTTTTAAATTATGCAAACAAAGCGATTCAAAATCCTAACAGTTTTCAAGTCAATACTGCACACCAAAGATGCCTAGTTAAGTGCCTTGCTTATCTAGGTTTAGGTATTGATTTATACCTTAAAGAAGATTTAAGAGACTCTGCTGTTGTCGAAAAGGCGATTAATCCAGAGGTTCTTAAAGAGTTAATGCTGTCTGCTGAACAAGGATATGCCTCACTCAAAGATAAATATAATGAATTGAAGGGTGAAAAATTAGATGGCTTTACGCAGGAGATCAAGAAGGATTTACGTAAGATTGCAATAAAGGCAGATGAAAAAGAGGCAGAACGCAATGCTGAGTAAAAATCGAGAAGGAAGAATTACAGGTTCAGCCGTTGGTGCTTTGCTTGGAGTCAATAAACATTGCTCCAGGCAAAAAGCCTTCCGGCAAATCATTGGCACAGAAACATTTGAAGGCAACGAGGCTACCGAATGGGGGAATGACCATGAGGAAGATTGTTTAAATGCATTTGAAAATACTTGTGGTGAATTTTGCGAAGAAACTCTTGATGACCAAGAATTTTACGTTCACACCAAATATAATTATTTTGGATGCACACCAGACGGATTCACGTTAAGTAGAAATTTGGTTGAATTTAAATGTCCTTTTTTAAGAGTTGTGCCTGATGAAGTACCTCCGCATTACTACGCTCAAGTTCAATTCAACATGGAAGTGACAGGTTGCACAGAGGCTTTCTTAACCTATTGGACACCTGAACATATAAGAGTGTTTCGGATTACTTATGATCCAGATTACGTCACAGTTATGCTTGAATACTTGAAAGAGATTTATAATGAATACATAGAGACAAAAACAGAACCACCGCGATTTTCAAAATCCGCACCTAAACCAACCTTACCTGAAATAAAATGGGAGATAATCCATGACAGAAAAATCTGATTTTATATTTGTAAATTGCATCAAACCTCTTAAAGTACACGAAAAGGCAAAGTCATTTATTAGTGATAAATTAAGAATTTGTATTCCAGAATTTATAGATTTTCTCAAAGAGCAAAAAAAATTGGGTGAAAATATAAGTACGATAACATACGAAAACAAAGACGGAGAAGAAGTTACAAAAGAAGTAATATATATTGACATTAGGAAAGCAAAAGAAAATAAAGACAACCATTATTCTGTATTAAACACATGGAAACCTGATGAAAAAAAGGCAGAAAAAAAATCCAATACTTCTGATGATGACCTAGCTTTCTTTGACTAATGTTAAATTTAAATGGCGATGTTGAATATGCTGCTATTTTTCTTGGAATCTTTATCTTTGGTTCTACTTGGCTGTTCTGTTCTACTTATGCCAAGCATAAACCTGATTTTGATGTCATTTGCAAGGTAGAAAACGCTTGTATTGTTGAACAAAAATAAGATATGCTTGCCTTCTTTATATAGATGGTGTCGCTAAAATGGTAAAAAAGGGGGTGAGCATGTCGCCAACAAATGAATTATTTAGTAATGCAGCTAGTAGATGGCTTGTATTAAGAAGAAAAAACCTCAGAGAAAATACCTATAAAAAGTATAACCAGGAAACTTCTATCCTTTGTAAAGCACTTGGTAAACATACTGTCGGTAGTTTAGTGGAATATCCAAAACCTATTTTGGATTATTTGAAAACATTAAATGTTACCAAGAAAACAATAAGTAACAGATTGATTCCGCTAAAAGGTATCTATGATATGTTATCTGTCGAAACTAATATGCAGATAACATACCCATTAAACAATGCTAATATTTCAATGTTTCTGGACATAAAAAAATCGACCTATGTGGTCGATCCGTTTAGTTTGAAAGAGATTGAAAAAATATTAAGTAAAGCCGGAAAAATGAAAAATGCTTTGGAAGTTTCTTTTTTTACAGGTCTAAGACCTTCTGAATTACATGGATTAAAATGGGAAGATATAGGCGAAGATGAGATAAGGGTTAGTAGGAGATTGATTAATGGGAAAGAGGATGATCCTAAAACAGAATCAAGTAGAAGAAGTGTTGCTATTGTTATTAATGGTAATCCTACTAGAGCAAAAACAGCTTTAAACAATCAGAAGTTAGTCTCTAGCTTTAATGAATATGTTTTCCCCGAACAGGTTACTAACCAAGAGTTTAAAAGAATTTGCCGTTTAGCCAAAGTACCTTACAGAAATATATATCAAGCTAGACACAGCTTTGCTAGTAACATGCTTTTAGTCCATGCTCCTAGAGAATGGTTAGCTAAACAAATGGGTCATAAAGATACGACTATGATAGCAGAAAGATATGGTAAATGGATTAAAGACTCAGATATTACATTGTCTGGTAATTATATAACTCAATCCTCTTGACCGAACATATGGTCTAATTTTCTTTTCTCATTTGTATAGTTTAAGTGTTTATACACTAGACTAACTATCAACGATAAAAATGCGATCCCTAAAGCTATTGGTGTTGCATAGTGGTCAACATAAGCTAAGAAACAGGTGAGTCCTGAACAGGAATAGAGAGTAAAATCTATCGCTTTGACTACTGCTTCAGGATGTTTGTACATGATCATTCAGCCGATTTATCGTTGCCGTTTAGGTTGGTTGATGTGTAATTCTTAATAGTAAAATCACTCACATCATCCGCATAATATTCTGGCGGTTCAGCATGTTTTACTCTTACGAAACGATAAGCATTATCCCAACCTTTTTTGTTAAAATACCATAGTAAAATATTGTTCAGCATAAGCACTAGGAAAGGCGACATAACCGCATCGAAAATAATCATCGACATGGGATTTTCTATATAAATATAACTTTCAATCTGTCCTTGTAATAATATTTGCGTAAGTGCAGCTAATGGACTCGATATGACACAAGCCATTATAAAATTCTTTTTTATCGTCCATGCTTTTCCACCTTCTTGCCGGTTAATCTTCCTTAATAATATATTAATCCATAACCCTATTGTTGTTGATAATAAGAGGGGAAAGAAAAGTATTATTAAATTTAACCATAAAGGGATATTTGTCATTAAGGCTTACTCGGCCACACTATTTCATCTGGATTCGATTTAGATGCAGGTAAGTCTCTTAATGCTTGTCTATAAGTTGCCATTTCTGAAGTCATTTCTGGACTATCTGGTAGTGCCGCGTAATCTGTATCTTTTAACAGTTGAGTTCGGTCTTGTCTTATTCTTCGCCACTTTTCTTCATCTGTACCTGCACTAGCAATTCTTGCATCTATCTCTGCCTGAGTATGTTCCCTTGTTGTTCTTGTACCTGTTATAAGGTCGTATTCTATATAGTCTTTTGCCATTTTAATTTCCTATGAATAAAGTAAAACAATATCGCCTGCATCCCAAGCATCACCTGCGGTATTTGTCATGTCGAATCTGGATATTGGTGCGCCAAGACTTTTTACCCCTGCCATAAAATTCATGCCAACTGTACCTGTTCTTGCGGTACTGCCAGACCACACCCAAGTATTGTTAGTGATGTCTTTCAATCTCATACTTATCATTCCACCTAGTACATTACCTGCGGCTACGCTGTAAGTGATTATCATATGAGTGGTTCGCCCATCATCATTACCATTGTCATCAACAGAACGTGAATGGTAACCTGACGTTTCAAGACCTGAAGCCGTTCCAAGTTGTATAAGAATTTCTCCACTTCCTGCGGTTGACATTCCCTCTATACAAATATCAATGCTTTCCACGCCAAGTGGGATTCCAGAGACAGCTATAGTTGTACCACTTGTTGTCGCAAAATCTGCACTTCGAGTAATACCATTAATGTTGTGGTCTACACCTGCATCATTGGTGTGCATCAAGACACTACCGCCTGCTACAGTTTTAGTCCAGATTTGAGAAGAACCTGCTTCATCAGTAGCAGCAGCACTTCCCTCTGGAATGAAAATACCTGTGTTAGTTACCTTAGTCATTTAGGGTAAGCCTCCTTAACAGCAGTTCTTTTAGCTTGTAAATCTGTAAGAGTATCTCCGCCATCTAACAAAGCGTGAACCGCTTCCTGAATAGTGGGATAATGTGCAAGCCGTTTATCTTTATAGTCGAGAGCATCGAAATTCTTCTTTGCCTCTGCTTGAGCATCAGCGATAGCATCTTTCTCTGCTTGAGTGTAATCTCTGGTTATTGTCTCACCTGTAATTACGCTAGTTTCTACTACATCATGTGCCATGTTACTTTCCTCATTGAAAATTTATATTAACTGCGCCAGAATCGAAAACATTACTTCCACCCGTAGTAGTAATTGATATTTTATTTAATGCACCACTCAGAGAAACATGACCATGCGAAACATGACCATCATTATTTGTTGTGCAACCACCTGAAAAACACCATTGATTAGTTGAGGAATTGAAAAGATATAAGTGGTATGTTCCGTTATATAGACTCGCGGCTACTGTTGTCTGCATTAACAGAAAACCTGCGGTACTATTTGTGTAGTTATTACCTAACGCTCCTGCATCACAATCATACCCTGAAGTTACTACTCCACCACTCGGGCCAATTTGTAGAATATAATCATCTGTGCCGTTTGAACTTAACTGCTCAATCATAATAGTTACTTTCTTTACTCCGCTTGGAATATCTGTAAGAGTCCTAGACGAACCACCGCCATGTGCGGCTTCTGTGCCTAAAGTGATGGAAAATGGGTTACTTCCGTCTGCATCTTCAATTTCGCCAACTACTAATTTACTCATATTCTACCCCTTTGGATTATCCGATTTAACTTTAGCAACAGCATCTTTCCATTTAGTCGTACCATCAACTAAATCCCAATACTGCATATCAAGTTGTTCTTCAATTCGTGGATATGCTTTTCTTCTATCTTCTTTATGACCTTCACTAGCCGTCCACTCTGCTTCAATGCTATCAACTAAATCTTGACTCAATTCTGGTAGTGAATCAGGCCATTCTGTTATAACTCCATCAACTGTTGAGATACCACCAACATCAGGATATTTCCACCACAAAGCAGAAGCATTATTTGTTTTAATCATACTCGTATCTCCGAAATGGTTATTCTGCAACTTGCAGAACCACCTTGTTTTCTCGCACCACCATGTCCATTGATTGTTGTCGCTCCGCTATTTGCCCCGATTCTAACTTTAAAAGTAGTTGATGAGGTTGTTCCCGCAGTCATGTAGTGGTTTAAATTAAGTTCAATTACACCTGTACTACCTTGCGTAAGATTACCTGCACAAGCGATAGCCGCAGAACCAGAATCTTGAAATAAAGATAGAAAACAATGTGCGGCAGTAGCAGACTCTACAAATGGAAAATTACATTGGATTAATAATTTGTTACTCGCATGAGTTGGGGTGATTGCACAAGTTAAATATTCTGTTCCCTCTGAACTTGTTGGAACTGTATCGTCATTCGGTGTAGTCGTTGAGCCTGTTGCTACTGAAGTTGTTACTGCATCAACCACCTGAACTAATCTAGCATGTTCAAAAGCCGCTCCTTTATCTTGAATTGTATCTACGTTTAGTGTTGACATATTATCCTCTTATACTATTGTCCAAGTTTCGCCCGCACCAACCGTAACGACATGAGTACTTGCGATTGTGAATGGGCCACCTGTTACTAAGTTCATGTTATTAGTTACCTCGAAATTACCTGCTGTTGTAATTGCATTTTCAACTCCAACTATGTTTCCACCTGCATCTTTTAATCCACCTGCTCCACCAACTACTGCTTCACCATTAGCTTTTGTATAATTAACACAATGAACATCATCTGTGGCTATGGAATAAAACTCAGCAACATCCCCTGCTGCTGTTGTTATGTTAGCAGCAGATGGTAAATCTAAATTAGTGGCATGATGTGTAAGCGTAAGTGCGCCATCAAATTGCAGAAAGAAGTGACGATTAGCTGCAACAGGCATAGTAACGATAGTAGTCGTTCCTGTAACATCAAAGTAATTACCTGTTGTTGGAATTGTCATATTTGTAGCTGATGCTAAATCCGCTTTAGCGTAAGGTATTCCTAATGCTGTTAATGCAGCACTTGCAGTAGTCGAACCTGTACCACCACTAGTAACAGGAACAGGAATAGCTAAAGCACCTAAAGAACTTATATCTTTATTTTCAAGAGCATCAGCAGCAGAGTTCCAAGCTAAGTATTTGTCTGCGGATGGTTCAGGTATAGTGAGGTCAGTAGTGGTAGAAGGTGCTGCAAGTTTTAATGATCGGCCAACTTCTTCATCAATTTGTTGTGCAATTATTGTAAGTCTGTCTAGAGCATCTTCATGTGTTTCTGCGCTGAAAGGGTCATTCTCAACATAGTCAGCCGATTGTGTAAGCGGTAAACTACGAACTATCGCAACTTTAGTACCGCTATCAAGACCACTACCAAACACCACGTTACCTGTTGGTGTCGCACTCACAGTATAATGTGTGGTCAATGATTTTAGAACAGAATCCTGATAAACGAGAAGATCGGTTTCTGCTGTTACTGGGAATGTGTACGCAAAGGTAGTCTGAGAACTACTTGCGGTATAGTCATTCCTCGAATTTGTGGTTGAAATTGTCATTTACTTAGCCTCTTTATTTAATCTCGTACATTGGATGTCCAAAAAATCCTGATACTGCTTTTGCTCCTTTCATCATCATAGGTTCATCACCTTGATAAGTATGTTGCGCCCAAATTGGTATAAAGTTTTCTCCGGCATGTCTTATATGATGTGCGAATTTAACAGCAGGTCTTGCATCTTCATCATACATTCTAGGAAGCCAGTTATAAGGAGTCAGATATTCAGCTTTCATAACTTGAGTAAAACCCTCTTTAGGTATAACACCTAGTTTATTCAAGCCTGTTTTCATTGGATCATTAAACCAATGATACACCTCACCTAACTGTTTTGATGTAACAATCTTATAACCATTACCTAAATCAGCAGATGTAGGATCATCATTTTCCCAAATGTGTTGTCCTGTAAGCGCAACATTAACTGAGTTCCATGCAACAAAATGATAGATCATGGCTCTTAGCATATATGCTTGATGTATTCTGCTTATTGGAGTATTTTTATTTGCACCAGGTACTGCTTTTAATGCAACTCTGATATTTGAAAGTGTCCAATCTGGTGCGAATAATATTAATTGTGCTAATGATCTTCCTTGTCTGCCGGTAAGACCAAATGCTATTTCTCTTGATAATTTAGTTTCAAAAGCCTCTGCTATACCTGCCCAATCCTGACCGCCATACATATCGTTGACCGATTGTGCAATTTGTCTTTTTAAAACATCAACAGGAGTATTACGAGTTTTAGTATTTTTAGGGTCTAAGGCTTTGGCAGTTAAAGTCATGTATGTTGATAATTTAGAACCTGCTGCTATTTGATCCCACATAAATTTATCTATTGCTTTTGATAAACCTACAAAACCTTTTGGAACAAGTCCTAATTTTGTACTTATTCTGTCAGTCATGGTTGATATTGTTTCCCATGATTGATAAAAAACATCTGTTCCAACATCATCAATCACACCTAAACCTAAACCCATTCTTAAAGCATCATCAACCTCATCATTAACTTGACCATGTGTTATTTGTTTTGCCTTTCTTATACTATTGACCACATTGTACTTTCCTGAAAATATACCAGACTCTACAAGTGCGTTAGCGTGGAATAGGGAATTAGATACTAACATTCTTTTAGCCATAAAATTTAATGATAATGCTGCTCTATGAATCCAAATTGGATCAAAGTTATCAAATACATTAACTAAGGGTGTTTTTAATTCATCAACAACAGCATATCCTTGTAATTCTTTATTTTTCATTCTTGCTGATTCATCAAAAGAACTTTGATACCCTTTTGGTACATTCTTACCTTTTTCTATTCTGATTAATGCTTTTCTACCATCAGGCAGTTCAGTCTTTAATAAAGTTCTTAATAATTGTTTATTGCGAGTAGCATGAGTAACAGCAAAACCATACGCTCTTACTATGTCTGCTATATCTAATGATTTTGGTACAAGACCATGACCACCTTCCGAAACAGGTTTCATGCCTTCTTTTAAAGTAGCAATAGTCCTTTCTTTGCTGTGCATAGTCTTAGTCAAACTCTTACTAGCACCAGTAGTTTTTACTTCAACACCATCTTTAGTTAATCGTTTCCACATGTGAGGTACATAATGTTCAACGAACTCTCTGATAACACCCTGTTCTTTTGCTAATTTATGTGTATCATCAAAAAATGTTCTTACTGAATTTGCTATTTCTAATTCATTTTTATTAAGTTTTATTGAAGTATCACCTTCGAGATAGTGTGTTATCTTTTCTCTAATTTTTATATCTGGTATTGTTTCTTTAATTCTTGTTGACAAAGCATTAATATGTCTTAAACCAACATTAATCTCGCCTCGTCTATGTTGGAATATACTATCTCCTGTAAATATAGGTTTTTTCAAACTATCAACAGAAATTCTGCCAAGACTTTTTAAAATTTGTGGAGCTTTCCAAAGTGCTGCTAATGAAAGACCAGTTAATGCTGTCGTTTCTGCTGCTGTGGCTACATCGCTATCTTTTAAATGTGATAAAAATGTAACACCAAGTAAACTCCCTGCGCCAAGAGTGGCAAGTGCTTTAGGATCAATTTCCCCTTTTTGTTTTGGAGGTAATTTAACTTCATTATTATAAAATTTTATTTCGCCTTCATATTTGATGTCATCTGCATTTTTTAATACAGTTTCATTAACATAATGTTTTGCTGCATCATCAGGAGTAATAGTTATCTCACCTTCAGCAGATTTTAAATAATCAGGTTGATTTAATTTTTGCTCTCTTGTTAATGATGGTTGTGGGTCAATATGAGTACGTTGTTTATATGTAATTACACCATCTTTACTAACACTAACAGCTTTCCAACCTCCTACTTTTACATCAGAAAAAAGACTAGGCACATTCAAATCAATCTCTATATCTCCTTTAATTTCAAGATCAGAAAAAACACCATCATCTTCTAGTTTGATATTTTCTACTCTTTCTTTTTGTAAAAAAGCTTCTCTTTCTCCTGGTTTGAATCCTTCTACCTCTATTTCATTTACGGCTTTTTCAGATTGAAGTTTTTTTCTAAGTTTGTCTAATTTAAAATATTCGTCCTCATCTTTAATACCAAAATCTTTTTTATAATCCCCTTTTCCTTCTGGATCACCAGGATGGTACTGCTTTATTTCTTCATCTGATAAAGCTAAAAATTTTCTTATTTTTTCTGGCAACCTTGCTGTTTCAGGATGAGTTTTCAGATCATCAAGAATAGATACAGGTTTTTTACCACCAAAAAGTGTATCTTTGGCTTTTGCTAAATCATCATTAATTTTTTTATTATTATCAATGATTTCTTTTGCTGCTTTTACTTCTTCATCCGTAGCACCTAATGCTTTTAATGCAGCACTTGTTGCATCTGATACTGACTGAGGTTTAGGATTTTCTAATAATTCTTGTTCTATTCTTGCAGCTAAAATTACTTCTTCGTCAGATAAATCAGTTCTTGGATATTTCTTTCTAATTTCTGCTGCATGGTCTACTATTTTTTGTTTATGCGTTGTTTTTACTGATTCTCTTATAGCCGGAATTATTCTTGGTATGCCTTTTGTTACTGCAAAAGCAGCAACACCAATAATAGGTGATATTGCTGCTACAATTTTTGCATCTTCTAATGTTTGTTTTTTTGTAACTTTTCCTGTTCCTAATTGTCTTGACATGGAAATAGGAGTTTCAGTTAAACCGCCTGTTAATGCTGAAGTACCTGTACCACCAGTAACAGCAGCAGGTGCGGTTACTAATCTACTTGTTGCTCCCATCGCTTTAGCACCCTGAACACCCCATGCAGCACCTTGAATCCAACCAACAGGTATTAAGAAATATTCAGGATCAGCCATTAGTGCGTTAAGAAGATGTGCTGTCATTCCACCTGGATCAGCTTTTGCAATTTCCCAAACCTCACCCCAATCTATATCTTCAGGATCACCGGCTTCTCTGGCATCTTTATATCTATCCATATAGACTTGTTCATATCTTTCTACTGTATTACGTCTGAGATTGATTATTGCTTGTCTTGTTCTTTCAGATTTTTCTGTGGCAGGGGATATGCTTATTGTTTTTAATTGCTCATCATATCTATTAATTTCATCTTCAAACAATTTATCATCTTGTCTTTCTTCTGCTCTATCAAACCACCATCTTACATAATTACCTAAACCACCTGATGCAGCATTTTTATTAAATTTATCAAACTTATCCCAACTTTCCCATGCAATATTAGCTGAAAAACCATGATTGTGATTTTGTATTACTTCACGCTTTGCGTAAGAATTTAATAACCCTGACCAAATTTTATTCCATTCTTCAAGAGTTGCATCTTCGCCACCATTCAGTTTATTAATAATCCCAATATATTCATCTTCAGCATTTTGTACTTCTTTTTTATTAGATTGTTCTTCAGCCAATTTCTGTTCTTTTGTCATTGTGGCTATTTCTTTATTGTATTCTTCCTTTTTATCTCTAATAACTGTATTAGATGATGGTTGTGTCGGAGTATTTATTGCTTGTGTTTCTTTATTTAAGTGTAATTTCTTTAATTGTGGACGTAATTTGTTATAAGCTGATTTTCTAGCTTGTTCAATATCTCTTTTGCCTGTTTGTTTAAAGAACTCTTGCTCTACTAAATAATTAAATTGTCCATGTATTTCAGCAGGGATGATTATCTCTCCTAAAAACTTGATTGGTTTTTCACTATCTTTACCAAAAAATTCTTCTATTTGTTCAGTAAAACTTTCCTGAAACTCATCTTTATAAAAATGATTCAAATATGCTGCATTATGTTCTTCTGGTTTTTTGTCTTTTGAACCACCACCATAAACTTTTGCTTCTTTAGTCTGTGCTTTATATTCTGCTATTATGGCTTCATTTTCTTCTTTTGTACGGCTTGATGATTTTTCAATATCACTAATAATAGTTCCTATATCTGCACTTGGGTTTATATCCAACTGCCTGTTAATCTCGCCAAGCATATTTTTTGTTCTTTCATTAATATCTGCAAGTAACGTATCATCTGGTAGATTTTCTAATTCTCTAAACAATTCTAAAGAAAACTCTAATTCTTTTTTTGCATCTTCATCAGTAGGATTGTTATTAAAATTCAAAATGGATGTTTCAGTTTGGTCTATTATGCTATTAGGAATAATGCCAATATCTTGTGAATGAGCAACAACATCCTCTGGAGTATTATTGATTACACCAGAATCTAATTTTTTTATAAAACGCGTATCTAGTATTTGTCTTTCGTCTTTAGTAACACTATCTCTATTAACTGGAACTTGTATATCTACTTGTCCTAAAAGTTTTTGACGTTTTTCAACAGCAGTAATTAAACTTGCCGTTGCTGTTTCAAGATTATTTTTTTCTTCATCAGTTTGTATCAGTTTTTTTGCTTCTTTTGCTTTTTTAATAATTTGCTCAGTAGTTATAGTTTCTTGATTTTCATAAACGTCATTCTCTAAAGATTCTATTACTGCTTTATCAGCTTTCTTAATTGTATCATCAATAGCTTTTGCAAAGGCTATTTCTGCATTATTAATTTTACCTTCCATTTCAAGTTCTTTATCAGCACTCATGCCTTTTAAGACATCAGACTTTCTGATAACATCAAATTCTTTTATATCTTCTACATCACTAATCTGTTGCTCGATTGCAAGTTTTCTTAAACTATCTTCAAACCTTTGTACAACTTGTGTTCTTTCAGGATTATAAACACTTTTGCCACCAAGTTTACCAACACCAATACGTTTTTGTGCTTCATCATAAATTTCACTATAAGTTTTTACACGATTTTCTATATATTGATCACGACTAGCAAAAGGAACTTGTACAACTTCTTCTTGGGATTCATTAACAGTTTTGTTAAGAAGTGTAGAAAACATGCTTTGTTCTACTTTATCTAAATACTTTCTGGTTGTTTCCTCATCTAAAGCACCTTCACTAACCCCATCATTTTTTTTGGCTTCTAATACAGCCAATCTTTGTATTGCATCTTCTAAATCAACAGGTTCAGTTTCTAGCATTTGTCTTGCGGTCGTATCAAGATCAAGTGCTATTTTTGTATTTTTTAATTTCAGCGCACCTTTTCTAGTAGTATCATCATACTTATTTTCCCAATCTGCAAAATTACCATAATATTTATCTAAGAATTTTTTATCATAAGTTTGACTAACAGTTTTGAGTTTATCTGCTTTTGCTCGTTGTCTCATAGCAACATATTCACCAGGCTCTTGAATATTTTGTAAAGTAGTTTGTGTTTCAGCATCAAAAGTAGAAAGGTCGCTAATTAAATCTATTGCTTGTTTCTTTTGTTCTAAATCATATTTTTGTTGAAAAGCATCTCCACTAATTTTTGTTAGTGTATCTAAAAATGTATTTTGACCACCACTTGCAGTAAGAGCAATATTCTGTGCGCTACCGCCTTCTGGCATAACCTGTCTTTGATTAGACTGATAAGGTATTTTCATCTAGGTATATTTCCTCTTGCTGTATTAGACCCTGAGAATCTCACATCCATTCCAAAACCACTAGAACTACTTGTTGTAGGAACACTACCTAAACTATCCCCACTAGGGAAATCCATACCTGCTATTCTTGAACCGGCAGTAAGTAATGTGCTTGTACCCTCTGATCTTAATTTAGATGCACCGATTGATCCCCTACCTCTCAAACTTGCTTGGTTAAATAAAGAGTTTTGTTTAATGTTAAATATATCTTCTTGTGATTGTTTAATAGTATCTGCTTGAATTAATAAAGGTGTACCTGCACCACTTCTAACACCACTAGCTGAAAAAGCAGCTATCTGTCGTTTTTGTAAATCTTCTGCTT
>VTLG01014519.1_pt1 | contig 46175 bp, 62 predicted proteins | sample 4694571 | NCBI WGS metagenome assembly VTLG01 (sample SAMN12604809, study PRJNA352737) | marine metagenome | biome: ENVO:00000447; feature: ENVO:00000209|ENVO:00000569|ENVO:01000036; material: ENVO:00002151; isolation source: viral sequences binned using virsorter ...
GCAGCCTCTTCAGCAGGAGCTTCCTCAGCAGCAGCCTCTTCAGCAGGAGCTTCCTCAGCAGCAGCCTCTTCAGCAGGAGCTGTCACAAATTTATAAAATTCTTCAAATGTTCCTCCCATTCGCTCCTTTTCTTCATCTGTATACGAATCCCATTCATTACGTAATCTCTTTGCTTCTTCATTTTTTTTATTTTTATTTAAAGAAGTATACTGTTGGTCTATCATCATCATATATTTTCTCAGATTACTTTCGGACATATTTAAATTATCAGCCATTGTTTTTATTTTCTCTTTACCTAAACTACTTCTCATAAAGTTTTTATAAAACCTACCACTAGTAGTATCTTTAGGTTCAGATTTCATCAAATCCTCTATTATAGCAATAGGACCATCAGGGTCGTTCCATTCAAGTTTATTTCCGTCAACTTCATAATGACTATACATGCCATCTTCTTGTTGATTTTTACTATAATGAAATTGTCCTGGCACATTTTGCTTAGCTGAAACTTCCTTAGTAACGACTTCTTCTTTTTCATCATCGACTGCTTTTACTGGCGGTATTACAAGCTCAGTTTCTTCTCCTAAATCTATAGGTTCTATTGGTTCAATTTCATCTATTGGAAAATCTTGAATATCAAAAGATTCATCTTCACTTTCCACAGGAACTTCAGGTCTTTCTGGACCAGTATACGGAACTTCAGGTTTAATAGCTTGTTTTATAGTTGACAAAGAATCTATAAGGGCAGGTAATATTTTTTCTGTAGGAAGCATCTCTTCTGGAGAGAATCCAAATAATGACTTAGCTCCACCAACAAGTGTATCTAAACCTTTAACTAAAGGATTATTAGGATTAAATGTCGGTTGCTTATTTCTTTCAAAAGCAGGAAAACTATGTTTAATTTCAGGAAGTTTTATCTCAGAATATGTCGTCGGCTCTTCCATCCAAGGAAGATTAATCGTTGGTTCAAGCTCTGATTCCTCGGCAACCATCTCTTTTGTAATAGGGTCATATCTATATCTTGTTGCCACTATTTGACTTCTTTAACAATATTACTTAAAGTTCTAGCTCTATTCGGGGTCTGCTGAGCCCATCGACTATCAAGCATTTCAACAGACGCCTCTTTCCATTGTTTATTCTGTAGATATGCAATAGTCTTCTTAAAGCAAGAAAACCCATATACACCCATCTGATAACACATTTCTAAGACAACATCCTTAATCTCAGGAGGCATATACTTAAACCAATCAAATTTATTTTCAACTCTAGATTTTAAATCTTTCAACTTTCTAACTAATATCTCGTCACATATATCTCTATCTAATTCTAAATCTTTTATAGCAAAGCCATAACCTATCGTATCTATTCCTAAACTATCTTTATAAACCACCCCTACATACCCTTCATGTTTTTTAATTTTATCTATTAAATCCATATTTAAGCAATTCCTCTTTCATTTTCCATAGGCATAATATAAGTAACTCTATTTAAAAAATCAAATTCTGTTTTGCAAAAAGGACACATCCAGCCAACACAATCCTCATTTTCATCTAATAAACCTGCTCTTTGAGAGAAATTTTCGTCTAAATATAACTCTTTATCACATACTGGACAAGGGTCATGTGCATTTTTAACTTTCTTTTTCTCCATGTGCGATAAGCTTTGTTTTTTCTCCACTTTTAATAGCCTCCATCTGTTCAGGGGAAAATCCAGCCCATACAGTAAGCTGTTCCTGTTTCTTTTCAGTATCAAATAAACCTGCAATTTTAGATAATGACTCCAATGAACGTAATTTATCCCCATCACGCTGAGCAAGAGTAGCAATATCTTTATATCTACTGATAAGCCACTCTGGAGTAACACCTTCAGATTCTAAAATATTCTTAATTTCTTCTTTTACCATTTGTTGAACCTTCTCTTTTTTTAAAATTTGCTGAGATTTAAGCTTAATATAGTTTTCACTCTTTGCAGCAGGGTATGCTTTCTTGAATGCTTCAATAACTTCCATCCCTTGAGCAACATATTGAGCAAACATAAACTCTTTTCCGTTCATTTTGTTCCTAGAATACTCTCTTTGAGCATTATAAGTACCCGAAAATGAATATATACACTCGGCAATACCTTCTTCTCCAAGCATCTTACGTTTAGTAGACTTCACAAAATACGTGCCACATAGCGTTCTAACAAAGGGTTTACCCGAAATGAAGCCTTTTTTCAATATTTGACAGACATAACCATCATCAGTAAGCGCCCATTCACCCTCTTGAGCCTTTCTCCAGCTATCTACAAGATAACCGTCAGGCTGAAACGCCTTAAATTCTTGAATATTCTCATATAAATAGTGATTGATGCCTTTGATGGTTTTCAAATCCATAGAATAATATAACAAATCACAAACTTTTAAACAAAAAATAAAAAATATTTTGGACATTAGGTATAATTGTATATATATTAAGGCCTCATCACATGTGTATATTGGTTGAAAACTTGTTCCGCATGTGTTTTAGGTGGCCAGAACAAGGGGAATACATAGCCACAGGTTAGTCGAAGGTAGGAAGGCCGTATTAGAGTTTCATTGAACTAAACATTGCCTACCCGCTTAATAAACAATGATTTATTGAGTATCCAATTGCACAGGCTCCAAAAAAGCAATACCAGGATAGGGAGAACTCTTAGTTAGCTAAGGGGGTAATAGTTCTCTATCCTAAACACCCACCAAAAAAGCAATATTTAGTTATCTAGTAGCAACAAATTACCTTCCTAAATCCTAAATTTCAAAAAATAATATCAGAATGGGTGTGCCTATTCTTCTGCGCGCGTCCCACCCCCTGTCTGTCTCCCTGCTTGGTCGATTTTGGTTGAAAATTTGGTTTAATTGAGAATAAGTCTCAATCTCAACTATAATAAATTTATCAGGTATTATTCTAATTGAGAATGAATCTCATTATCATTTAGTTAAAATAAAGTATCTCTACCCATCATTAGTAATTGAGAATAGGTCTCATTATCATTTATTACAATCTGTTCCAATTATTATCTTGGATAATATAAAACCTTATACGCTACCATATTCGTACCATTTAGACAGTATTATTTTACCTATATCTTACTATTCGGAATCTGTTTTATTGCTTATATCGGTATTAGGTGCTATTCTCATGACGGGCTACTATATAGTATAAATCCATATACTTGTTATATCTATGTTAAATAAGAATGGGTCTCAATATCATTTAAAAAAATGTTATTGTATTTTGATTATTTATTATTATATTTATTACATGAAATTATTAAATAATAAAGAAAGGATAAAATGAATACAATAATATTAGCAAGAGAATATAAATCATTAAATAAAACTAAAAATTATAAAAACAATTTAAAAAAGGCTTTGAATGATGGTTGGATAATTGAAATTGAAGAAGATTATTCAAGAACTTTATTAAGCCGTAAAGTTAATAATTAAATAAGAAAAGAAAGGAAATAAAATGAAAGAAAAAATAATTAAAACTATAGAAGAAAATGGCATAACTTTCCAAACCTTAAAAGAAGAAGCCTGTTATGTTCAGGGGTTTTTGGTTGCTTTAGGTGCTAAGGTTACAGCCGATATTTGGGTACCATATTTGCGAGGCGAAAGTATCCTAAATATTACCTATAATGAGGAGCAGGAAGATAACAGAATGGAGGTAAATTAAATGGTAACTTTAACTAAATTAGAAATGAAGGTTGTAACAGATATTACGGATACAGACCATGCAGGAGATGGTTATGGTTTTGCTGGTTACTTGTATCATGAGCACTATGATATGAAAATAATAAGAGGTGTCTTCGCTTCTTTAACTAAAAAGGGTGTGGCTACTTTTCAAGAAACAGATTTAAGGTATGAAAGTGGTCCACCTAGCACTTGGGCGGTAATTGACGAAAAATATAGTGAAAAGGTAGATTGCACAAATGTAAATTTAAGAGATTACACTATGAGAGAACTAGAAGATATAAAATACTGTAGTTACAGATTGATTAATTTAAAACAAGAGGGGGCTTAAATGATATTAATCATCGATTAGCAAAAACAAGTAAATACAAAAAGCCTCATTAATTTGGGGCTTTTTTTATATCTAAAATTTATAAATATCACTATCACAGCCCGACGGGCAAAGAAAAAAATTTAAATTATTTAAAAAAAAACCTTGCATATAAATATTATTCTCTGTAATATTAGATAACATTAATTATTAATATTAATTAATTTAAATAAATATTATTTTTTACTTGTTTTTATTATTTTTTATTATTAATTTATGATAGGTTAAGATAGTAATTATTTAATCATAGTTTTTTGAAATATAGGAAAGTTTATAAGTACGTAAATGAGTACGGGGAAGTTATAAAGGCGTTAAAAGCCGACTTTTAAAGTGGAGGAAGTTAAGCGAAGTTTTAAAAGTTACAAATATAGACGCTTTGAGGTCGTTTAGAAAATCAACTAATTTAGGGCCATAGGCTCGGACTAACAGAAGCAAGATAGTAAGAAAATAATTCTCGATTGAATTAGATTAAAACTAATGAGAGGAGCGACACAGACCCCCGATTAAAGATAAATAGCGAATAGCGTAAAAAACTTATGCCGACCATATAAAGATTGATAGCGGTCGACTTCATAAAGGCTTACAAACTTTGAAAATCCATAACATAAATTTAATAGATATATGTTAGCGAAAATTTAAGCGGTTAGGATAGTTTTTAGCGAAAGAGCAGACCTCCGCATATAACGAGCCTTAAAAAATAAGGGCGTAAAGTGTAGAAACTTAGTTTACCTAAGTAAATTCTTAATATATGTGCGATGCCTCCCTAATGACCTATGGGTTAGGGTTAGAGATATATAAATGTGTAATCGTTGGGCTAATTTAACAGAAACCGCCTCTAGAAGAACAAGAACAAATATAGATAATTAAACGGAAAAACATATAAATGTTAGCCCCGTTACCATTTTATATGGTGTTATAGAGTTCGAATCTCTGCTTGTTCTCAAATGTAAAAAGGAAAGGAAATAAATGGATAATAAAAAATGGAAAGAGTTTATAAATAGCAAATTAGATGAGTGTGGATATTCAAACGATATTGAATCTAAAGAGTTTGAGATTCAAAAAGAAAATAGCCCTGTTATTAGAATTAAATTTAAGAATGGTCAGAATGCTTATGGTATAACAAGAGAATTTGAAAAAGATAAGTTGATTTGGGTAACTCATAAAAGAAATTATTATTTTGGTTTCCAATATTCTTACACAAATGAGGTTTCAATTCGCCCAAAATTAAATTTTAACAATAAAGAGTGGAGAACAATAAAATAAACAATTAAAAGAGAGCCAATAACTGGTCCTGTAAGTCCTATTCTAGTCAATACCTCGTGTGACACCTGTTTACAGGATAAAACAAGCGTGTGAGATGAAAGGCAAAGGAATATGTGAGGCTCTCTTTTAAAAACAAAGAAAGGGAATAAATGAAAGTAACAGAACATATTAAAAGTATAGCAGATAATATAACTAATCCTAATGCAGAAGATTATGAAGATAATAATCCTAATGGATTTGATTATTTAGAAGATGTATTAGATGTTAAATGGGTTATTGATAATAATGGCCATTATGTTGGGGCAGAATTATTAGTCGCATTTGGTGGGCCTAATATTTGGATACATACAAGAAACAATCAAATTAAAGGTTATTGGTGGGGCGATAATGATGTTGCAGAATATGAAGATAATTTAGGCCTTGATGAAGCCTGTGAAGAGTGGTTTAATTCAACAATAGGGGCCAAATAAATGAAACGTATTATATATATATCAAAACGTATTAATGGTAACAAATAAACAAAAAAGAAAGGAGATAAAATGTCAAGACTAAACATAAAAGAAGCATCTATTGATGAGTTGGAAGAAGAGTGTGAAAATGTATTAGGCACACCTTACGGACACAATATCATAGGGCTAATATGTAATGTAGTTGATGAGAGATTTGGCAAAGAAGAAGCCAATAGATTCTTTGAAACATATCAAATATAAATAACAAAGAAAGGAGAACAAATGAGTAATTACAGTCATATAGACCAAGATGACATATTAAAAGAGGTTGTATCTTTAATACATCAAGTAGATAATACAACGAATCTTAATAGAGTCATTGATGAAGTAAAACAGAGAAGAACATCAATAGGACAATTCATTAAGTATGAACTTAAACCTGGAGATAAAGTTCTTGTCAATGGAAACAAGGTAGGAAAAGAAGAGGGAACAATTGTAAAGTTAAACAGAACAAGAGCAGTTGTTAGTATAGATAGTATAAAATGGAATGTACCCTTCTCAATGATTGAAACAATATAACATAAATAAAATATAGAGAGTCAAGATATAAGCCTTGTTCAATGTTACGAGATTAGTGCATTGATGAAAAATGGTGTAGAGAACTTAATTGCCCACCTGAGCCTCGTTCGACGAGAAAGACTGGCAACCATATAATAAAACTAATCATGAGTGGCGGATTAGCACGACTCTCTATAACTAACAAAGAAAGGAGTCAAATGAATAAGTTTTTACAAGCAGTTAATGATATGACTGAACTTATTACAGGTAAAAGACCGAAACCAAAAAGAGCAAGAGATAAACTTGGCAGGTATATTGGAGATGATAAATCCACCAAAGGTTATAACGAGGCTTGGGTTGGCGGTAAAAAACCTAACACTAAACAATAAAAGGAGTAGAACAATGAAAGTAAGGGAAGGCAGTATAGTAATAGTAAGAGGAGGTTTTGGAGTAGACCCTCCTGCTGTAGTAAAGGTTTACAGAGTTGCACAAAAGAACAATCAACCTGTATTTGACTATGAGGGAAACAAGTGGGCGTACTTCAACCAAATACAAAAAGTAATTAGATATTAGGATAAAGAAAGGAGTAATATGAAGTGTAGAGGTTGTGGGACAACATTTAAAGAAGCACAAGAAATGTATTCAGACACAGACAATCGTAAATACTTTTTTGAAACAATGTATGGAGAGCCTTGTTGTCAAAATGATGAATGTGTTTGGGATTATATTATGGAACACGAACAATTAACAGAGGAGGAAGAATGACAAGTGAAGATAGACTAAAAGTTTATGATGATTGGTTAGATGCTTATCAATGTCTAATAGATATTAATGAACTTTTACCATATAACAAAGAAAGACGAGTTGCTCTAGATAATCTAGAAGAACAAGAAGATATTATATATAAATGGTGGAGGACAGGACAATGAAAAACAAAAAAATAACAATTGACATATCAGAATGTGATATAAGAGAGTTTGAACAGCTTGTTTACTATAATTACGACTCATTTACTTGGACATTTGACGGGGTAGATGTAGAGTTTGTAAAAGCAGAGGAGGAAGAGTGAGTTTAACATTTTATCCAGTAGAAGAAAAACCTAAACCAAAGAAACAGGATAAAGGATTGATATATCTTAAATTAAGAATTGGTAAGGTTGATATAGTAAAATTAGATTTGTTTAAAAAATAAAATATAGGGGTAAGTAGCACAAGCATAGCGAATTGTGTGAAGCAGATGGAGTCGAAGAATATCGACAATCAGGTATCGTATAGCACCTGTTATTCTTAAATCTGTGAGAGTGAAGTGTTCCTTTTATTAGGAGAAACCACAATAGGAAATGATTGTGGTGGTTCTGTCCTCACTTACCCTTGAAATTCAAGAAATAAAAAAAGGAGAACATAATGGGAATGGACGTATATGGAATTAGTGGAAACTACTTCCGTAATAACTGTTGGTGGTGGCGACCTTTGTGGGACTACTGCAAAGATGTTAATGACCACTACAAAGTAAATCTTATAGATGATGAACTTTACAGGGCTGGACATCAAAACAATGGGGCAGGTCTTGGACATAAAGAATCCAAAGAACTTGCCAATCTACTGCAAAACACAATAGATAACGGACAATGTGAAAGATATATTACAGCAAGAGATAGGCAACTTGAAAGTATTCCTGATGAGCCTTGCATTAGATGTAACAACAATAATAGAGGTTACAATAAAAAGAAAGATTGTAATACTTGTAAAGGCTCTGGAACTCAAGAATCTTGGGATAAAAACTACCCGCTTGATGTAGCTAATGTTAAAGAATTTATAAAATTCCTTAAAGAATCAGATGGGTTTGAAATCTGCTAACTACCAATAAAATAAGGGAGTTACAAGTTTTATTAAAAAAGAATCCATAGGAGTTAATATGTAAAGCACGTTGCATAGCAACAGATGTTTTATTAACTTAAAACAGCTATGGATTGAGAGCCAATAACTGGTCCTAAAAAGCAGGTTTACTTGCAAATACATGGAACATGTGAGGCTCTCAAAAATTAAGCAGGAGGTAAGAACTGAATCCGTGAGGTCAGTCAAGGTGTTTATTTATGAGGACAGCCTTGTCCTTTTATTTCCTTTCTTGCACCTATTTTAGCCTCCTGCATTATTTAAAGAATTATAAACAAAGGAGAACAGATGAGGATAATGACAAACAAAGAACAAACAGAAGCCTTGAGATTAAAGGCACAAGAGTTGAGCCACAGAATAACGGGTGGTGATGCAGAAGCAATGCAAATGATGGACGAATGGTATGATACCATAAGACTATTAGAGTATCACGGGGAATATAAATCTCTTATTGATATAAATGGTAGCGACCTACCAATAGTTAAGGATTATATAGATGATACCTGTGTGATACTGATTACTGACAAAATTAGAAAAATGGCTTCAGATAATATGAGAAGCGATTAGAAAGGATAATCAATGAAGGATTTTTTATGGAAATATTGCAGACCAATTTCGTGGTGGGTAATTATTTTAACATCAATTATAATATGGTCACACGTTATCAAATGGATAGTCTTGTGGCTGAGAGGGTAGAAATAAATAGTTGTTATTTAATTTTATCTGTAATAACTTATATAGTAAACATTAACCAATATGAGAGGTAATAATGGAAGATAATCAAAAGACAAAACAGTATATTATAAAGAATATACCACCTGATACTTGGAGACAATTTAAAATTAAGTTGCTTCAAGGTGGAATGAATACTTATAACGAGTGTCTATTAAAATTAATTAATAGTTACACAAGTGGAAACATAAGTGTTTAACCCAGTAAATATTGAAAAGGTATACTCAGACTACATAGAAAAACAAAACAACGACAATAGGAAAGATAGGTACGAAGGTAAAGAACATTACTTTCAGGCCAGCAGTTCTGGTAATTGTGCCAGAAAGATTTACTATTCTAGTGTAGAAAATGTAGAACCTACGAACCCCCCAGACGATAGAGCCTCAAGACTTTTAAGGCTTGGAACTATTGTGCATGAAGACTTACAATCTGCCTTTACTAATATAGTTAACTATAATAGTTATCTAATAAAAAAAGAAAAAGAAGTAAAAGAAAAAAAGTTTGAAGTGCACATGGAAAATGAGGTTATTATCCCTGAGTGGAACGTTCGTGGTTTCTATGACCTTGTTATTGAATGTAATGGAGGGGTTTACCTCTATGACTTTAAAACTATGGCCAGTTTTTCTTGGTCGCTTAAGTTTGGGAGGAAATATAAATCTCCTAATCAATCTGACCATCAAGAGTTACAGCTTGGAACTTATGGCTATGGGATTAAAAAAGAATTTGGGAGACTTGATGGAATGTTCTTGTGTTACTACAAGAAGGACGATTCAAGGATGAAGGTAATACCAGTATCTCTTGACTACGTAGATAAAGCCAAAAGATTCTGGACAAATACTAACGAAGAAATAAAAGGTGGTTTACCAATGTTTAAACTAGGCGTCTCCCCTGCCAGTTCTTGGAATTGCAGGTATTGTCAATTTTATGACCATTGTAGACCGCCTTCATTTTAATACAGGAGGTAAAATGATAAAAGAAAAAGACTTGAAAAAGAAATTATCCGCAGAAACGCCTGAAAATGAGAGGAAATATAGGGTAGGTAATACTTTTAGCTACAAAGGTAAAAAGATTGCTAATATGCTATGTTATGTTGATGCTAGATATGTTCAAGACAAACTCGATGAAGTCGTGGGTGTCGGTAACTGGAGTTCTGATTTCATAGAAATTAAGGGAAACCTTTTTTGCCGAATCACCATCACGTTCTTGAGAGATGACGGAGAGGTTAGTATCGTATCTAAAATGGATTGCGGAACTGAATCTAACGTTGAAAAACAAAAAGGTGAGGCAAGCGACGCCTTTAAACGTGCAGCAGTTCAGCTTGGTATAGGTAGAGATTTATATAATCTCCCTAACTACAGGGTTGAGATGGATGAGTTTAATGGCAAATTTTACCCACCTAAAAACTGGAGACCAGAAGCAAACAAAGGAGTAAAATAATGACAAACGAAATAGATAGCGTTTTTGATAGTTCTACTGAAAAAAGTTTCTTTACTGAAAATGCTAAACCTAAACAAGAAAATAAGTTTATACCAGCCGTCCCTGGCACGTATGTTGGACACATTGTTGATATAAAGTCTAACGTGTACGATGTTAAAGGTGGTGAATACAAGGCTCGTATCTACAACTTTTATGTTGAACTTTCAAAAGAAAATGAAGGGAATCAATATGATGTCTCAGGACACGGAAAAGTTGATGGCAAGGAGTTTATTGGAAGAAAATTAAGGTCTGATGGAGTATTTAGATACTTAGAGCCAGGCCCTAACGATTCTTTTAAAGGTAGGCCTGATATGAACATGGGATACTTAAAATTCTGTGAGGCTATTGGACTTGAATGTAAGGAAGTTGAAAGAGAAATTAATGGTGAAACCATAAAAGTAAAACAACTACCTTCCATTGTTGAGGAAGAAGTGCTTGGGAAGGCGGTTCAAGTAACCACCCAATACGGAAAACCTTACAAGAATAACAAAGGGTTTAAAACAACACCTCTTGTTATTAAATACTTCAACATTTGGAAAGACGGAGAAGATAAGAAAATAGAAAAAACAGACATAGATGAGATTCCATTTTAGGAATATGATTTTAATAACTAAAGACAGCTGCTCTAGTCCGAATATCCTACCTAGCGATACTTCGCACACTATCTTAACCCGATGGGTGGCTGTCTTAACTTTAAATAAGGAGAAATAATGGGTAGAGCAATAGATGTTGATAATAAACTTGATAAACAAGAAATAAGAATTAACAAACTAGAGGGAGCCGTTTCTGAGATAATTGATATTCTTGAAGCGATGAGACAGACTAACTCAGAAAAAATATTTGTGAATGAGGAGAGCAAGAATGGTAAAAAGAAAAAAGCCAACAATAAAAGAACTAAATAACGTAGTTATCGAGAACAGACAGGGTATTGAGATTGCTTTTAAAAGTATCGAAGAACTTAGAGTATATATATCTGGAATCGACAGATTGTTTGATTGGTATGTAGAATTTAAAGAGGATATTGATGACTTCAAAAAATACATTGAAAAAAACAAAGTTCCAGAACAAAAAGATTCAGACGGAACTAAGGATAGTATATCTGATAGACGGGAAGACGTTCTTGAAGAAGAACCAAGCGAAGTTGTATCAGAAGAAACTAAGTAACTATAAACAAACAGAGGAACATATGATAGAAGATGTTCAAAAGATAATAGAACAGATTATTCAAAGCAATAATTGGGGATTGTATTTCAAAGCAAACCCTCTTGAAAATCTTCCTTCCCAAGACGGACAGCATATATATAAAGTAAATGATGTTAGTCAGGAGGAGATTTCTACGGCTATAACAAGGGCCGTTCAAGACTTGCTTGATAAAAGAATAGACTAAAATCTCGGACAGGAGAAAGGAGCATGTACAATGGAAGAAATTCCTTTTAGTAAAGGAACGGAGGATATTATTCTCGGAAACATCATTGAGGACGAGAGTGTTTACGACGAGGTCGCTCCGTATCTAAGGGCTGGTAAGGTATTTTATCAGCAGGAAGCAAAAATGTTGTGGGACAAGATAACTGAATTAAAAAGGAATCAAGTTCCTGTAGACTTAATAACAATATGCAACAGTTTAACTAAGGAGGACTTATTGTTAGGACTGAATGAATCTTACATTACTGAATGTTCTACAAGTGCTACAACCTCTGGTATGACTAAAACTTACGCATCGCAAGTCTATGAAAAGTATTTGCTTAGGGAGGTTGTTGAGAAAGCAACAGAGATTAAAGATAAGGCTTCTAAGAATATATCATCCGCACATGATACCCTCCTTGAGACTCACAGTCTTCTTGGGAGCCTTATCGAACTTAAGCCTTGTCAAGATTTTGACGTAAACGATTCCATTGATTCTGCTATCACAGACATAAGTTCAAGGGAATCAAAATTAATTTCAACTGGATATGAGAGTGTGGACAGATTCGCAGGTGGTTTAACAAGGGGTGAAGTGAGTATCATCGGAGGAAGGCCTGGGCATGGGAAAACTACGTATATGCTCAATCTCCTGTCGAGAATGCTTGACAACGGTTACCGTGTCATGCTGTTTAATAGAGAGCTACCCAATGTCGAGGTTATGAAAAAGTTAATCTGCCTCGAATCTGACACTCTATCCTACTCAATGATAAGAAAGGGGATTTATGACGACTATAATCTTAAGGAGCTCGAAAGAGTTCGTAAAAAAATTGTTAGTAAATATTCTAAGAGCAACTTCGCTATGTTTGACAACCTTAGGGACTTTTCTTCTTCGGCTGTCGAAATTAAAAAGTTTAAACCAGATGTAATCTTTGATGATTATATCCAGTTAATTGCTTTGGAGTCTAGGCTTGACAGAAGATTCCAGATTGAGAAGTTAGTCAATGATTACAAGTGGATGGCTAAAGAAATGAAAGCCTCTGTGGTACTAGCATCTCAGTTAAATAGAAATGTAGAATATCGTGGAAATGGTGGAAGGCCTCAGCTTTCAGATTTAGCAGAGAGTGGAGCGATTGAACAGGTAGCAGAGAATGTATTATTTGTCTACTACGAATACAAAGTTAACCCTAAGAGTGACTTGGGACGAAACATAATTACCTTGTGTGCTAGAAAAGTTAGATATGGACAGACTGGAGATATTCATCTAGGGTACAAGGGAGATAAATGTAAGGTGTATAATAATGAGCAAGAAGCAGAACAAGAAGAACAAATCCAAAAATCAATTCTCCCATTTGACTAAATTCATAGGAATTGACCCTGGAAAATCAGGCGGAATTACGCTAATTTCTAAAGAAGGTATAGAAACTACTAAGTGTCCTAAAGAACCTTCCGATATGGCTATATTTTTCGAATATTTTATAGGTGATACAGCACCTGCTAACATAGGAATTTTAATTGAAAGGGTTTGGGCAAGGCCAACTAACGGTTCTAGGCACGCTTTTGCCTATGGTTTTAATTATGGAATATGGTTTGGAATTATTGCAAGAAAAGATATAGCTCTACATACGGTATTGCCTAATGCTTGGATGCAATATTTTAATTGTCCAAAGGGGTTAGAATATAATGAGAGAAAGAGGTGGTTCAAGGAGAAAGCGAAAGAGTTATATCCTAAGATTAAAAAGATAACTCTGGCAACAGCAGATTCAATATTGATAGCAAAGTATGCAAAAGAAGAATTTTTTAATAAATAAGGGGATAAAATGGGAAGAAATGTTAAACCAATTAAATTACATGAGGGTGGAGATGCGATGCCTTCTGGAAAAACAGGTGTCATTAAATTTTATGAGGAGCTAATCTCCAAATGTAAAAGGAATAGAAAAAGAACAACAGTTTACGGAAACGTTATTGATGATGAATTTATTGAAGGCCTGCAAGCCAGGTTGAGTGAACTTAAAGCTAGAATGTTGTGATATATCTAAAAGATATTTACGATATATTTAAAGGAGAACTATTAATATACCAGAAAGGAGCATGGGTGCCACTAACAGAAGGATATGTCAAAGAGTTTGATTTAGATTTAAAATTTGGTAAGATGGGCGAGAAATTTGCTCAAGATGTTTTAGAAGGAAATTCTAAGATAGAAATTAAAACTGAGAGAGATATATGGAGAGATACTGGAAATATTGCCATAGAAATACGATATAAAGGGAAGCCTTCTGGCATCACTATCACGGAAGCGTCAACATGGATTCACCTTCTTTCATATAAAAATGATATAGTCGGTGGGTTTATGCTTAATGTTAAAAAATTAAAAGAAAGAATAAAAGAATTAAAAGAGGAAGGGAAAATTAAGATTGTTATGGGAGGTGACGACAATATGTCTCAGTTAGTCTTAATCCCTATCAAGGAAGTATTTATTTAATATAATATCCTATACGTTTTATATAGTTTTTTATCTTCATCGTCTAGGCTGTCATAAAAGTGCTTTTGAAGTATCTTGTTGTGAGGAGCGATATCAACATCCTTCATATTTCCAACACCACCTAATATTGAATATCTGTTTAAGAGTACTCTGTTTGACAATATAGATTGAATATAAGATTTAAGCTTTGTTGCTTCAGCGTCATTGTTGCGCAACATATCTTGATATTCTGGTGTTAAGGTTCTGTAAAAATCTGCAATATCAGAATCAGTAATACCATCACCCATATTTTTATGAATAGGTTTTAGAAAAGACACGCTACTTTTAATCCTTTTTGCTGCGTTTTTGTGAGCGACAAAGCCTTTAACTCCTTTTTCCATTTCTTCCATAACTAAAACATTATAAACAACCATAACCGCTTTAATTTTATCATCTTCAGTGGACGACAGGCTTGTGAATGTTCTTTTAAGGTCGTTCATCATAACTGTTAACTCTTTAGTTTCCCCGTCTTGAAAAGTTTTATCTTTTCCTATGCCCTGTAGATATGTTCTAAAAGAAGCTCTAATTTTTCTCCTATCTCTCATAAAAGGATTCGTGAATCTCTCTACTTGTTTTTCCAGCATACCTCCAAGCGACGTAGATTCTTTGAAAAAATTAGTAAGCCTATTCTTAGTCCATTCAGCCTGACTCATACCTTTAGGTCGTTTAAAAAATATATCATATGCATTTTCTTTTAAGTTTGTGCCCATACTGATAAGTGCTGGTGTTCCTTCGGAAATAGAATCAAAGCCACCTTTAATATCTATCAGGTTTTCACTTCCACTAAAGATACCTTTTGTAGGGTGACCAATAAAATCCCAAACTCCCCAAATCCCAGACATTGTAGCATACATATTTATTTTTCTAAGAGCAAGAGAATTTGTATCCTCGTCACTTAATTTACTAACATCAACGCCTGCGAATGGATTATCTTGACCATAAATATTTTTCATAGCCCAGTATAATCCCATGCCAGATACAGAATGAGCCAAAATAAGTCTTGCTAAAGGATATGGGTTTGCATGTGTTTTAATAGGTTTTATAAAATTAATATAGGTATCAAATGTTGCATGAGCCGCAATCCTATAAAAGATAGTAAGAGGTTTAGCTAAAGGAGAGCTCATCCAGGCTGGTAGCATTCCAGCAGCTGTTCCACCTTGTGTTGATAAGTGTGATTGAGAGGCAGCTTTAGCCCTTAAATATTCCATTCCTTTTTTATCATTTAAAAGCTCATCTAAAGAGAATCTATCGATATATTCAATTTCTTTTTCTGAAAATTTAAGCCTATCTTTAAGATACCTTCTTACTTCTTGTCTTTGACTGTATCCACCATCAGTTAAGAATGTCGATTGACCTTTATAGGTTCTTATGGACTGCTCAAAGAAAAGTCTGCCAGCAACACCAGAAGATACCCTGTTTAAATATTCAAACGGCTCCATCAGATTCCAGTATCTAAATAGATTCTTCATGTTTGCGTGTTTTAAAATAGGAACATTCTTTAAATTTTGTGCTAAAAGGTTTTTATCAAATTCCAAAGACCTTATCCCCTGTTGTATCCAGCCAGATTCCCTAGCACGTTCTCTGGTTGCTCTACTAAAAACACTTAAAAGGCCCCATGTGGTATTCATTAAACCAAAAGCTCCAACGTTTCTTGCTTGTCCAATAGCGAAATTTTTAAGCCCATGCCATCCAGGTATAGACAGCCCTAAGGAAATAACAGTATTATTAACAGTATTTATTGCACTAATGGCATCCTTTTTCCACTTAGGATTCATATTTTCATTTAAACCAAGGTGTTTCCTTATAATACCTAAAGTATAATCCCCTCCTGGCGTTCTTTCAAAAATAGCTTCCAGCTGTTTTGAGCCTAAAGGTCTCTTTCCGCCCATACCTAATTTAGTAAACTCTGGAAAAAACATTGTTGCAGAGATAGATTTAGACATCGACTTAGAATAATATCCCATTATTCCATCATAGTCAGAAATGTAGGCTTTCACTTTCTTTTTTCTTCCCCCAAATCCTTCAATAATAATGTTCCCCTCAGCATCTCCAAGCAAAAGACTTCTCTCTTTTAAAACATTTGGATTTAACCTGTTTATATCATAAAATAACATATTTGAAACTTTGTCACGAATCTTATCAATTCTCTCTTGCGTCTTATAATTTTTAACAAACTCTTTGTAATCTTTAGAACCTTTCTTAAGGCCTTTTTCTAAGGCTTTAGAACCTGCTTCTTTTGTTAAAATTTTATTGATATGCTCTCTGAACCATGGTTGAATAGAGCCATTTTTTGAGTAAAAGCTCCGTAAAACTTCTGGATTAACAACTCTTGTCATATAATCATTTAAGTATTTTCTCTTTAGCATATTTCTTTTTTTAATATAATCTGTTTTATTTCTAGCACTGTACTTTATCGCTTGCAATTGCATCTTAAATATTTTATCAAGAAATTGCCTGTGAACCATAGATGCTTGCCAAGCCTTACTTCCTCCTTCAAAAATTGCATCAGCAGAAATTAATTCACCTTCCTTAACAGAAATCTTTTTACCATCTAAAATAATATCACCAGACTTATCTAAATCTTTTATAAACTGTTTTTCTTTTGCACTTTTAGCTTCTCTTCTGTTAGATTTGTCAATAAATCTTAACATATCCCTATCAGAACGCTTTGGTAATATCTTTTTAATCGCAACTGTATGATTAAGCCCTGAGCCAACAATTCTCTCCATCATAAATTCAGAGCTAACAATAGCATTATATATAGATTTACTTACTTTTTCTCTTATTAAATACCAAGAAGGCAACATTGATAAAAATCTTTTTACAGCACCTGGAAATTTGCCTGTTTTACTTTGAAATATTTTATCATTCTCTAAAAAGTATAAAGCGTCAGAGTTTGTGGTTTTAATATTCCTTGATACACCATCTGATAAAAAGTTTTCAATCTGTCTTAATGTATCAACACTTCTAACATTTTTAAACTTACCGTCTTTAACTCCAAAAGCTTTAAGAGTACGCTCAAGACTTTTTTTACTAAAATTTAAAACCTTGGCTCTCATCTTAATTCTAATCTCAGAACCTCTAATTTGATTATTAGCTCCTTCATAGGGTTCAGAAAGGAGCTTTTTAATAGCTTTATTGAATTTTTTTTGTTGAGCAAGATTCATGTCTTTATGTTTTCTGATGCCAGTAACTTCTTCCCTAAAATCTCTTACCTGTTCGTCTGAAAAATCAAATTTCTTTTTTAATTTATTTTCTTCAACTCTGCTTGCTTTTTCAAATGCGGTTGTTTTTGGTTTAGGTTTAAGAAGAGAATAAGGCTCAAATAAATCAATATTTAAAGAAGCTTTCTCTGTACTAAAATCTTTAACGTTTTTCTTGTTAGCCTCATAAAACTCAAATAAAACATCAGCATCTCTTTTGTTACCTTTTTCTCTTAAATACTCCATTACATCTTTATTATGGACTTCATACAGGTTCTTTTTCTTCTCAACCGCAAGCCACTTACTAAACTTTCTAAGTTTATTTATACTCGTAATTGTAGATTTTATAGATTTATAAGCAGTTCCAGACTTATTAAGTTTATTTAAAAAAAATGTTTCTATAGCATTTAATATAATACTTCTAGACTGTATATAAGATTCTCTAGAAGTGTAAGATATATCTGCACCACCAGTATCCTTACTTACCTTTTCATGAGAAGATGTTAATTTATTTGCTCTATCTGTTATCTCAGGATTTCTTCCTTCTTGCTTTGAGAATTTATTTTTATTTTTAGAATTTCTTTGATTCGTCTTTGATAAATGATTTGGGACACTTGGGCTCCCTTTCTCGTCTACAGAATAGCCACGTCTAAAATCTTCAGTAGAACTATAATCTTCAACTCTATTATTATTCTCAATATCCTTAATAGAATTTTCAGCTGAACCACGGTTTAGATTTTTACGTTCTGATTCAATAGCTTTAATAATCTCTGATGCGGTAATTTTTTTAATATCTTTACCTAAATGAAGTTTTTTAGGTTTCCCCCCTCTTTCAACTAAAATAACATTAGACCTTTTTCCTCCCGCACCTCTAATTTTCATATATAAATTAGCCAGTTGTTTTTTATTCTTCATTACTGGGATAACTTTGGACATAAGACTATTTAACACCTCGGATGAAAATTTATTAACACGCATAGCAATTTCTTTATCACCAGTAAGGCCTATATATTCATTTAAAGCTTTTAATGCTTTTGCAAATTTGTCAACATAGCTAGTTACTTCATCAGGAGTCGATTTTTGTGTAAGTTTTTTAATAGACTCAGAAGATTCTATAAGTTGTTGTTCTACTATATCTACATTTTCATTTGTTTTTTCATAGTCTTTAGTTGTTTTTTTTCTTTGCATTTCAAGTTCAGCTAAGGCATTCTCATACGCAATAGCGTCCATTCCTTCTGCACCTTCTTTAGCTAATTCAAGTTTTTGCTTAACAGAATTTAAAGCTTTATCTGTCTCATTTCGTCTTATTATATCGTTTTTAAGTGATTCCTTGAAAGTTGCTAACTTCGTAGAAGCAGAATCAACAACAGCGCTAACGCCTTTAAATGTTCCAACCATAGCAGTATTTAATATCATATCATTTCTTAATTGAGCCCAAGAATCTGCCTGTAAAGATAACAAACCTTGCCATTCATTTTTTATTGTAGGAGATGTAAATACGCCAACTTCATATCCCATTTTGACAGCATTACGCCTAAATGTAGCTTCAGACTTAGCGAACAATTTGGCTTCTTCTGGTGTTAATTTTACTCCCTTAGCAATTTTTTCTCTAAGATTCTTACCAATCTTTTGCCACTTTGCTCCAAGAAAACCACCTCCATATCCAGCTAAAGCCCCCATAAAAAGCCCATGAGAAAAATTATCCCAAGTTCTCTTAAATAAATCAGCTCCAGTTAACCCCTCTATTCTTCCTTGAATATTACCTCTAACGCCCTCATATACTCCAAATTGAGTTCCTGACCTAACAGCTCCAGCTAAAGCAATGTCTGCTATTTGGTCTGAAAATTGACTCATGTATTTTGGAGATAAATTTTTAACAAGATTTCTATTTGCTGTTTGAACAAGGAATCTTTTCTGTAAACCTTTAGCATAAAGAGGTGAGACCCCCTTTTTCCTAATGATTTTTTTTCCACCTTCTTTTATAATTTGCTTCCCAATTTCTTCTGTTGATTCTTTTATAAGCATCTTGGCCCCTATTTGCCCTACCTTACTACCTGCCCCAAGAAGAGCTAAGTCTGTAGGGAAAACCATAGAAAGCATAAAACTTCCAAATTCTTCCATTAATCCTGGATTATAATCATCTAAATCATATACTGGCTTACCATTATATAATTGATAAGCAAGGCCAGCAGTAGAATTATTTACTGCTGATTTTTTCCATGCAGCAGACTCCTCATCAATTCCATATTGAAGAACTCTGTTTAATCCGTCTTCATGGTCTTGAAACGCTTTTGGACTTATATCAGCTTTTCTATAATCATTTTGTGAAGGAAATGTTGTATATTGTTGTCGAGTTGGGAGAGTTTTATTTCTAAAGTGTTCTACAGATGTTTCTGGTTCTAATCTTTTTCCTAAGTTATAAACCGCTTCATCACTTAAGAGGTGAGGGTTGTATTCAGGATATTTATTTTTAACATATGATACAAACTCATTAACTGTCATTACTTAAATTTACCTTTTATATTTAGCTATGCTGAATAGCAATCTGAACCATTTTGCCTAACATATCTTTTGGAACTTCATTCTTTTTATACATAAGCTTCCAAGCAGCTATTGCAGCATCATATTCATCAGATGTAGCTTTATTTGGATTTCTCCATAAACCTTTTCTATTTATACCTTTAACACCTCTCGCCTCAGCCCATCTAAACAAAGCTTTATCAAACCTAGAAGTTAATTCTTTAAACTCACTCTCAGAAACATTGGTATTTTTTAAAGCTTCTTTTATATCTGGAGTCCCAAAAAACTTTAATAATAACATCTGAGATTCTTTAGGACTTAATTTATCTTCCTGTTTTTCATATTCAACTACCTCTTGTCGAGTCATATTTAATAAATCTGGTTGGTCTAAAGTGGGAGGTACAGCATCTGGGTCACGCCAAGTAGCACCAGGAGTCTCCATAATATCTTCAAAACTTTTTTTATGTTTTTTTATTGTTTTTAACGCTTCACTAGGTGTAACTCCTAGTTGGTCACTAGTAAACATGTTCTTATACCGAGACTCATCATATTCAACATCTATATTAGCATCTTTTAAAGATTGAATTATATCATTATCTCTTAAAGCTCCCCAATAATATCCAGAATCATGATATAAATTATCTAACTCTCGTTGCAATTCTGAAGGGTATTGTATTACAAGGTTTCCATTGTTATCAACCTGTTTTTCCATTGGAAAAGTATTTACCATTATAGGAGTTCCATCAGGAGCAGCATCAGGAGCGTTTTCTAAATATCTTTGGCTATTTAATTTAATTTTACCAGAAGCTAAAAGCATTTGTTCCATCGCATCACCAAAATTCATTTGCTTACGTTCTCCTGTTTCGTTACCATCAGTATCTACAAATTGAATAGGCTGAAATACTCCGCTATTATCAAATTGCCCCTCAGTTATAGACATGCCATGTGAGGTTTTGATTATACCTTTTTTATAAGTATCACCAATTATATTAGATTCAAGCATATCGACATAATCTTGATAGTTTTGTGCGACATAAAGTCTATTTAGACTTTTGTCACCATTTTCATAATAAACCCAACTAGGTTTTCCTGGTATATTTTTGAATACCTTTTTTTTTGTTTTTTTATCTCCTAATGTTTCTAAATGCCCTGAAGAATTAAGCGTATACTTACCACCCCCAATATCATGAGCCCCTTGACTCGTAAAAACAATTCCTTGACGACCTTGAAAATGGTAGTCAATTGCTGACTTATTTAGTTGATAAGAAGAATTTAATTGGTGATTTTCAGATATAAGGGCTCCCTGAACGCTTCTTTTATTATCATTTATTTGCTTATCATTTGTTTTAAGCTGTGCATAGTCTATAACCCCATTAAAATAATCTTCAATCCCTCTTTTTTCCTGTGGATTTAAAACAGTTTTAAATGTATGTTTTTGTCCAAGCTCATCAATATATGAGGCTTCATGTTCAAATTTTCTAGTTAAATATTCATTCTTAAGATATTCAATAGAATGAATTCCTTCGGCCAATAAATCGCCATGCTCTTGCCCACCTTTTAGTTCAGAAGGAATAGCATCAGAAGAGAAAAATCTATTATCTGATTTTAATATAGGTTGTGCAGGAGTACCTGACGGTTCTACGCCAAGTTTAGATGGCATCATATATTTTCTAGTAAAAGTTTTTATTTCATTTTCAGCATCCATTATATTCTTCAAAAAGAAATCATTTTGATATTTATTAAATGCTTCAGGAGTAAATCCAGTAAAAACTCCTAATCGTTCAGTTTCTGGGTCATAAATATTCTCAGGGACAGGTTCAAATCCTTCTTCTGTAATTTGCTTAGAAATAGCTGATGATGCTTTTTCTGCCATAAATTTATTAAATTCTTCATCATAACCTGTTAATCCAGAAACAGCATAATTTTCCATGGCATTAATTTTGCTAGCAACATTCGTTAAATCATTAGCAAAATCAGTATTTAACGTATTATAGTATTGAACCATCTCATAAGCATCTTGCTTTAAATTTTCAGCAAGAAATGCTTGACTTGGATGCCTGTGAGTAAAATTGTTTATTTCTTGGTCAATATAGTTTTGTAAACCATCTAATTGACTTCTATTGGTATAATCAATACCATCAAAAGCATTTGTAATATTTGTCTCTAAAAATCCAAATGCCTGCTGTTGTCTTTCTTGAGCTCCTTCACGAAAAGCTTGCTGTCGGTATCTACCTTCGCTAATTAATCCACTTAACTGAGAGAGTAAGTCAGGTCCGTTTGCCATTTATATCTTTTTAACCCCATAAGCTTGCAAATGTCGAAGCAACATCGGTTTCAGCTAATTTTCTTTGTTCTTCCAATCTCTTATCTTTCATTTTTTGTAATGCTCCTTGAGCTGTTGCTCCTATGCCAAATAAGTCAGTTTTACCAACACTTGGGCCTCCAGCTTCTCTACCAGGAAGTTTAGCTAATTGGGTTCTTAATTCGCCAACACCTTGTTTAAATCTTGATTCTTCTTGGCTTGCTATAGGAGACATTTTTTCTTTTAACATTTTCATAGGATTAAATTCACGTAATGCTGCCATCTGTCCTCCTAATGCTTGGTTCCAGGCTGACCCTTCCATCTCCGTGTCTCCATAACCGCCTGACTTCCAACGTAAAGCTTTAATCATACTCCCCAAATCTTCTCCTTTTAATTTTGAATATTGACCTTTTCGTCCATAAAAATCTTTTATGTCTGAAAATGTAGTAGGGGCATCAATACCTTCTGTCATTTGTCTATGACGGCCTTGAAGTTGCCTAGTAAATGGATTCCAATCTTTACCACCCCAAGTTCTCGCCCCAGCAATTGCATTCAACAGTATAGCGAATATCGTAATAGGCTCAATATATTCCTTCATCCCAGTTTTTGGATTAATGGTTCCAGAGCCAATTTTAGAAACAAACTTTTCACCTTCTTTACCATGCTTATCAATAATTAAAGCCTCTAAAGGATTCACATGAGAAACTTCACCATTAACTTCTCTTAAAGTATTATCACCAAGTCTACCTTGCTTTGCAACTTTTTTCAACAAATCATTAAGAGCTGTTTTAGAAATATTGCCTATACCTGTATTATTATTTTTAATCATTGTCATTTTAAACTCCTTTAGTCTAAACTTGGATATCTAATCCTATCGTCATCAAACCACTTATATGGATTGTGCTCTAGTGCAGCCGCATCTTTCCATGACCCAACTCCTGATACTAAATCACCTAAATAACCTTGCATTTTTTGACTTCTTTGACTAGCATCAAACTCTAATAAACCTGTTTGCTTATCTGGAATTAACATATCTGAAATTCCTCTAAAAAACATTTTATTGATTGCTTCTGTTGCTGCCGTTCCAGCTCTTGTTGTTTTTGTTGCAGGACTTAAAAGTTTCATTACTTTTGCAAAAGTAGTAGGAACCTCAGTCAAACTTTTACCAGTATCAATGACCTTTGTCGCTGTCATTGCTTTTTGTAATCCAGGAATCTTTCCTAAAAGTCCAGGAAGCCCAGCTCCTCCAGATGCGAGCATAAGACCTGTGCCAAGCATCTGTTGCATAAATTGTCTTTGTTGTGCTTGTTTTACTAACTGTTCACGTTCTCTTTCTCTTTTTTTGTCTCCTCGGTCTTGGAGAATCTTAATTCTTAATTCTTCGGGTGTTAAAGCCATAATTTATTCCTTTTATTCAATGTAATATAATAATTCTCTTTATATATTACAATAATTATCTTGTTATAAACTTCAATGTTAAAGCTCCTGTAAAAGTTCTAGTGCCACCTGAATCATCATGGCTAATTGTTGGAACAATTATATCTCCAGCATCTAAATCAACATCAAAATCAGTTTTATTAAATTTATAAGGCACTCTTAATGTTGTAACAGTAACAGTAACTGAACCTGCACTAGTAAGAGTTGTATCAGCATTTGCTTCATTAATACCACCAGCTTGGTCAACACTTGTATAAATAGTAACAGTAGGATTATTTGTGCTAGATTGATTAGCTATTACTCCATACATAGCAACTAATGTGCAATTTTCAGGAACAATAAATTGACCAGCAACACTTCTATAGTTAAATCCTGTAGGGTCTGTATCATAGCTATCCCATTTCCTAGCTGAATCTGAATATCCATCATTATCAACATAATAATGTCTTCCATTTGTACCTGTTTGAATATGAAAAGGAAGATATTGCCATATAGGAGCTCCTGATACATCTGCAAAAGTAACTGAACTATCAGTCTTCACATTTTGGTCCATATCATAAACTTCATTAGCCCCTTGACCTGTATTTATTGTTGTGCAAGTTAATGCTCCTGTAGAAACTGCTCCTGTGGTATCAATAGTACTTGAACCTGTATCTATATTTCCAAATCCACTTGTAATAGAGCCTGCATTTAAAGCTCCAGTTTCAACTATATTTCCTTGAGTATAATGCTCATTAGATGCAAAGTTATTCAAACTATCATGGTCTATCTCAGCAGGGACAGCAACAGCTGTAATAGTTGTCCCACTATTAGTTATTCCTACACCATTATTTCCAAGCAATGAAAAAGAAGCAACACCTGTTACATCTGAAGCTGGCGAACCTGAACCTGAATCGGTAGTTATTGACACTCCTTCTCCTGCACCAATATCGCTTAATATTTCAGAACCTGTTCTATATTTAATAGTTCCTCCATCAGAAACTAAAAACTTATCAGTATCACTTGTTGCAGCATCAATTTTCCCTAATTTTAATGTTGAATTAAAATCTAAAGTATTATTCTTAAATATAAACTTATTGCTATGATAAATTCGATTTTTATCCTTAAATAAAGCAAGACTTCCACTTGTAGGGTAACTAACTACGTCTAATCCTATTTTTTCCCATATACCGCCAATTTTGCCAAATATAGAAGATTTGCCTCCAAAATCCTTTCTAAAAAGAACATCTCCCTCTCCGCCTTCTTTCCTTGATGGTACTCCTATTTTTTTCTTAGCATACATTAAGACTTAACTCTCGTTTTGATTTTCTTTTCTCTATATACAAATGTAATATCATTAATCTCAAAATCATAAGGAAGAACCTTCTCAATATCAGATACTTCGCTTGATATTTTTAACTGAAATTTATAACAATCAATAGATGAAGAAGGAACTAAGGTTGCCACAGACCATAAGCCATTTGTATTACTAAATGAAGATGCAAAACCATCACTTACATCTGTATCAAAGGTCTCTGAAAGTGCCCCCCCATCTGTACCATAATTAATATCAGTATCAACAGCTCCATCCTGAATGTCTCCAGATACAAAAGTCATTCTGTAAGTTATAAATATTTGATATATTCTTTTTTTTGTATGAGGATTTCCAAAATCTAACTCTTTTGTCATCATTTCAAAAAATCTTTTATCACCCTTTAAAGTTCCATCAGAAGTAGTATATGTATATAATTTATTGTTCCATTTTGTAATATCATATTTTGTTCCAGTACTAACAGCTCCTAAATGATTATGAATGAATACAACATTATCTCCAGCTTCTGAAACAAAATTAGTCCTCCATGAGGTTCCACCTTGATTTAATGGTCGCAAAAATCTTTGAGCCTCTGTTGTTGGCCCTAATTTGCAAGTATCTCCTGTCCAAGAGCCAGTTTTTACATCATAAATCCAAACATTTGAATCTTTTTGATTAGTAAATGTATTAGACTCTCCTGATAATCTACAATTATAGGAAACTAATAATTGACTATTTATTTCATCAAAACCTAAAGAAGGTATCTTCTTATTTGAAGCATCTATATCCCAATAATATAAATTAGAATTATTATTAGGCCACCCAAGAGAATTTTTAGATATTCTTCCTCTAATTAAATCTGAAACTTCTTTGCCATTAAAATTAAAACAACCATATTTATTAACCCAAAAAACTCCAACTCCTGTAGATATTGATTGACTAGGCCATTTTATTCCCCCAGCTTTAAACGAAGCTACCAATACAGGTTTTGCTTCTTCTTTAAAATCTAAAATAAATGTAGAATTCTCCTTATGAACAATTAAACTATCCTGATAACTTTCCAATTTTACAATTGGAGTATCATCATTTAATTCTGGAACATTAATCCATAAAGAATCAAATGCAAACTTATCATAACATCCTTCTTCTGAAGCAACAATTGAAGAAGGATAATATTCAAATAATTTAGAATTTTTATTTGTATTAGTTAAACCTGTAGGTCTAATAGAAAAGTTGCCAATATAAGCCTTACCTTTTAGTATAGTAATTGTTTTATATTGAGCAAAGAAACCACCTTTTTCAAAAGGTTGAGAACTATTTAATGTTGAATAATTTAAAGCTATAGGAGGAGAATCAAATTGAAAATAACCATGCTCATGACTACTCTCATCAGCAGGTTTAACTTGTTTATATGGTCTAGAAGTATTGTATGAAACATGAGAATAAGTTCCATCAATACTTGCGTCAGTAGCTTTTTCTGTTGCATTTTGAAAATCTTCTGCCCAAGGCACAAAATCAGCATTAGTAGCTTTTCTTACTCCTCTTACAAAATCAATATCTAATAATGCAAATAACTTTTCATCTTCTTGAGATTCTGCTTCTCTAAAATAAACTCTAGCACCCATAATTCTTTTATTCCACATATCATAAATATCTCCTAAAGATGAATAACACAAAGATACACTAAATCTAAATCCATGAGATGTCCCTTGCTCTACATTTTCTGATACATTAATTTTTTGTAAAAATCTTGGAGCAGATTCTTGCGGAGTTTGCCCCCCATCATAAAGATAAGTAACATAAAAATTATAAGCAGATGAGTTAGCTCCCCAAGTATCAACCCCTGTATCAAGAGAAATTTTTTGATAACCTATTGATAAGCTAGATAAAGGATAACTATATCCATTAAATGTTTTAAATGTTTTTGTAGAATTTTCTATAGCATCAGTTGTTGTCATCCACATCTTATTCTTAGGGATAACTGATAAATCTCCAATCATAGTTCTTCTTGACACATGGTCGCCCCCAATCTGTGCATTCACATCATCTCCATCAGCACCTGTATCATCAACTTTGATACATAAAACTAAATTACGATTTGCATCTGATATATCAGAAGGAGCAGTAATTTGAACTGTCGTCTTATAGGCATTACTATCTATTATATGATATTCACCTGCAGTAGAAGTATCAGTTTGCCCTATCATCATCTTTAAACGTCCATCACCTGTGCTATAAAAATTTCTACAAGTATATGTAACATAATATGTTTGTCCTGGTTTTAAAACATCCTTTGCTACTGAATAATGCCTTAAATCACAAATATCTTGGTCTCCACCAGGAATAGCAGCTCCTTGATACATCACCCAATTTGTTCCATCTAAAGACTCATCAGCTTTTGTAGAAACAATATCTGGATGACCATTAACTGTATTATCGGTTATAGCACCATTGCTTCCAGTATAAGAAAGCGTAATAACCTGCTTACCTTGATGTTTGCTATGAATATAACCACTTAATCCAGCCCAAGGAACCTCTCCATTTGTTGGTGAATTAACTATAGCACTACAAAAAGTATAAGCACCTCCTTGTCCTCCACCGCCATTATTTATAAGTAAATCTCCAGTTGCTGTAGGTCTTGTATAATTTACATCGCTAGCATCATATATTTTATCTGAAGAACTATGAGAAGTATCAGTAGTACCTTCTTGCCCTTTATATACCTTAATAACTGTTGAACTAGTTACTTCATATACCTGAACAATCTCAGAACCCACTTTTAAATATTGCCCTACATACATACCTGAAGTACTAACAACACTCCAATCTGCTTCGCCTGCATCAATAGCTTCAGTTAATGTAGTTAATTCTCTCCAATTTCTTTTATAAAGATTCTGTCTTATTTTCCAATATTCAGCAACTGTATCTGTTGAATCTTTCCAATTCCAACGCCACCCAAAACGTCCAAAACCATCAGCTATTCCACCAGATATTTCATATTCATATGTATCGTTCTCTATTTCATCTTCTATATCATCACTTGTATCATTTTCCCAAAAATCACATTCCTGTATTCTTGCAATAGCTGGATTTTGTCTTTGATTATTATCTCCTGTTAAATAAAATTGAGCAAACCAATTATTTCCCCAAGGCATTCCTAATGTATTATTTTTTGAATAATCATTATTAACACCAAGATTATATCTTTCTCGTTCATTTGTGGAATGTGAACTTCCTTGTTCAACAGGTCTTTTAGGAGCAATAGTGTCCAAGTACCATTCATTTATTTTAGTAGTGCTATCATTCCTGCCAAACATGCCACTTCTATTGATATGTCCAAGCCATCTAGGACTATAATTCTCATCGTCTCGTCCTATTTTATTTGAAGGAGAGACTCTTAATGCATCTGCAGCAAATAAAAATGTAGGCATAACGCCTTTATTAGGCCAATCAGTACTATCCAAATTACTTAATGTGTCTAAACCTAAAGCATTAGCATCTGTTATCCATTGCGAGAACATTGTAGTTTCATCATCATAATAACCTCCAGCACCTTGAAAATCATCTTTTAAATCAATAACATTATCATAAATATTAGTTGTATGTTCTCTATCATTTGTCGTATCATTAAAGAATATTTTTATAGTTTCGCCGTGCTGGCATGCTATATATTTAGTGAAATTTCTTTGAGGAACAATTTCTATATATCCATCTTCAGTCCCTGCTGTTAAATCAGCATGGTCAACCCCATGAACATATTTATGAATAGCATCTCCATTATAATGCTCCTCTGCTCCTCCACTAATATTTCTTTCGATTGATATTGCATCAGTAGAACTGTCTAAATCTACTCCTGTAATTTTCATTACTTCATCATCAGTTCCTAACTTTATATAGTCGCCTTTAGCAAATAATTGTCTTGATGAACAATCAAAAGCTGTTGCAGAAGCGTCTATCGCTTCTCCAGCTGTAGCTCCTGTGTCAATAACCGCAGCAGCAACTCTGTTACCTGCTTCATCTGTAAGAGAAAATTCTTTATCTGAACCATCTATTATAACTTTAATATAAACACGTTTATTAGTAGTATCAATTTTACTTACTTTAAAGTATCTATTATTTAGTTCTTTAGAAGCGGTTTTCCCATATATTCTTACTATATCTCCAACAGAAAAATCAACAAAAGGCCTAGCTCCAGCGCCTGCAATTAATTCATCAGGAATATTAACATATGTTACATCGGTAGCAACAGTATAAGTAGATGTAACTCCTGTTATAGCACTTCTTTCTCCAAAATTAAATGCATGAGAAAACGCATATAATCCATGACCTGGGTCTTGAAGTCCTGCTATAGCTACATTATTATCATTATCATCTAAGAATCGATAATAAACACCATTACCAGAAATACTATTGGCTTTACCTAAAGGCCTTAATACTCCAGGTCTTTCTATAGTTACACCAACAGAACGGGCAAGATTCTTGTCGTCAATATCACTAGGAGACGATTCAGTATTGATACCTTTAGTAAAGTCACGTAAAGTTAGTGACTTCTTAGGCATTATTTAAGTATAGCTTCTTTTATAACATCTTCAACAGAATCATAAATAGCATTTAATATTTTTTCTTCTGTTTTTTCTGAAATAAAAGGTACATCAACATTATCATTTAATTTTTTGATAATACTTTCTTTCATTTCATCGTTAAAAATATAATCTGCAATCATATTCTTTAAATCCATTATTTTCTCCTTATTTTAATTATTAAGCTGTTTCAGCTACAAATATTTCCATATCACATGAAGCTGTATCGGCATCTGCTGTAATAGATTTCAAATCACCTAACGACAATGATAATGCACTATCTTTAGCATCTATCATATCTGCCATACCACCAGAAGCATCTCCAGCTAATAAAAGACTTCTACCTTTATCAAGTTTAATAGCAGTTTCATCATCGTTTTCATTTGCAAATGTTAATACAATATGATTAGTATCATCAAGATTTGTAAATCTTAAATATTGTACATTTGCAGGAATATGTGTTCCTCCAGCCATTGCAGCTGCAAAAGTCATAACAGTAGCTTCAGTTGTTGTAACTGTTATTATTCTTCTATCAACATTTGCTATACTTGCAATTGTAAAAGATTGTGTACTACCGTAATCTTTACTATTAATAGTAACGGCTTCTGTTAATGTGACTGTCATTGTAGCAGCAGCATAAGCACTTGCTCTACTCATTATTATTCTCCTTTATTTTATAATTACACTCAAAATCTTTAGGTGGATGTGCTACACTTTCTAATATTTTAATACGGTCTTCCAAATTCTTTACTTTTTCATCTAATTCATTATCTTCAAACACATAATCTCTTATCTTATCTAACTTAAAATTTTCAACTAAAAGTTTTATAACTTGATTTAATATAAGCTTAGGTATTATCATTAGAATCTTAAATTTACTCCACCCTTACAAGAATATTCTTTTTTATCATAGTAATTTAAATATAATCCTTCTAAAAATATTCCTATTTTCTTTGTTAGTTTTACTCCCCCAACAAAGCCAAAATCATAACTTAAATTCTTTCCATAAGCATAGTCAGTAATTTCAAAAGATAAAGGATATACATTAAACCAAGAGTGAATATAATACTTATCTCTACTGATAAAATGGTCAACTCCAACAGCAAGGGATAGTTCTGATTGCCAACCTAATTTATCTATTTCTGACATATTATACTGATTGATAATACCTGGCATATGATATTGCATAAATTCTTCATCGCTATTTGCTATATAGTTTCCATCAGGGTCTTGCCAATACCAATTAATACCCTCTTCATACCATACCCAATAACCCTCCCCTGTATATTCATCTGTTTCTATCCATATATAATAAGAGTCCCATATTTCGTTTCCATTTAGGTCGCCAACAATATATGAACCATCTACAAATCCTTGCTCATAAGCCAGTTCATACCATTCGCCTTCATACCAACCTTCTCCATATGGGTCTAAACCATAAGCAGGATGCATTCTTACTGCCAATCCAGACGTAAAATTAAAGTTATCAACCTTAACTCTCCCCCTTAAGTCAAGCTGAGCAAGCTTTAAATTCCTACTATCTTTCTCTATATATTCTGACTTCACTAAGAAGTTTTCGCCCAAATAACGCAAGAAAAAGTTCATATCGATAAACTGGTCACCTCTTTCACTAACTTGGCTATATTCGGCCAAATACTCCCATTTAGGCACAAATCCTATTGTAGCTTTGTCTGTAATGCTTGATTCGTCTCCAAAATAATAACTTTGCTTCTCTTGATAAGGAAATCTTGCAATCTTTCTTAATCCTACTGAAAATCTATAATCATCATCTAAAGGTTCTATCTTAGCACTTCTTAATGACATGCTCGTATATACTGTTGAATAATCAAAAAAAGATTGGGAACAAATAGCTCCTATAAGCGTTAAAGTCGCAAATAATTTATTCATTAAACTTCTTCTTCTTTCCACCATCATATTTATGCGCATGTCCCGCATCAATTAACTGTTCATTCAAACAAGCGCCATCACAATAAACCTCACCTAAGATTCTACCATATTTACCTTTTCCAAAAGACTTTATAGTAATTTCATTAGAACTTTCTAATACATCTTTCGTATAAGCTTTTGCTGCCAAACCTTTTTCTTTCTCTTTTAAATTTCTAGTTCTTGATTCCCATGTATCAATTCCAGACAATCTTATTCTCTGATTAGAAAGCATAACATCAAAACCTAAATCAATATCGCAGTCAAATGTATCTCCATCAACAATCTTATTCAACTTTTTTATTTTATATTGATACATTAAAATGCGCTCCCTGAATTTTCTAACTTTTCTTCCAGACCTTTAATCTTAGCTTTTAAAGCTTCTATTTCTTTACTATAATCTTTAATGTTTGCCAATTTCTTATTCAATGCCTTAATATCAGAATCATAATACTTAACTTTAGGAATTTCTACAGGCTTAACATTTTTAAGTTCTGCTATATCTGACTTAATTTTTTTAAGTTCAACAGGAATATCTCTTAATTCTCTAGCCAAATCCTTTATATCTGTAAATTTCTCATCATAATTATCTAATTTAGTAACAATTACATCCATTGATGTATTATCATACATTTTATTAACTTTTTCTTCAATACTTTCTACTTCTTGTTTGGACACAAAAGAATCTATGCTTTGCTGCAAGTTAGCTACATCATTCTTTAAATTCATATATCCTGTAACCATAATAACTAAAAATCCACCCACCTGAATTAATGTTTTAATGTCTAATCCAAATTTAGTATTTTCACTTACATTTATTGGTTTATTCATCAATATCTCCTTCTATCATTCTCATAAACTTATGCTTTAATCCATTTCCTGACAATCCAGCAATAATCTCTATAATCGCATAATAACTTTTGTTTAATTTTTTTTGTTCCATTTGCATCCTCTTTTGCTGGTCAATCAACTTTATAATAATACCTTCCAACCTCTTGAAATCTTGGTCTAATTCTTGCATAAGAGTAGATTGGATAAACCTGTTTTGTTTCCAAATAAAGAACCCGAATGCCATCGCTACCGCCACTGGTATTCCAAATTGTTCCAATATTGTAATTATGTCCATTACTTTCCATAATATTCATGAGGAGGATTTATAGTCCAAGACAAACCATGCTTTATAAAATCTTGCATCTCAGGCTGAGTATAAGTAGGATTTTCATAAAGTAACTCTTCAAAAAAATCCAAATGTTTACCCTGTTTTCCCGTAATATCTGGAGACAAAGCTGACATATTATTTATCAAATCAGAAAGAATACTTTGAGGTCTATGTCCTTTTTTTATACCACGCGCTTCATTATAAAGGCCAGCTAAATAAGTTATAGGAGTTCCAAATCTTCTCTGCGCTAAACCTTGACCATAATAATGTCTTAAAGCATCACGTTCGCTTCGAGATAGATTTGGAAATTCTTTAGGAGTAAAAAAATCATCCACATCCTTAGCTAAATCTTCAATACGTTTTATAACATTCGGTTTTTTAGCCTCTGCACCAGATGTATACCAAAACCCACCATCATCAAAATCACGGTCTGTAGGATATTGTAAATCACTCATTTTTTACCTCCATTTATAATTTCTCCCCATAATGAGGTTTTTCCGTTAATAATTTGGATAATATGTACTGTAAACAACCCTCTAGCGTAAAAATCAACGATGGCAAAAGCATGAGCCCAATTAATTCTTCTATTATCCAGCCAGTCATTTGCTTCTTCCTTCATATCTTTTAAACACCCAATGCTCCAAGCACTTTTAGGTCCATCCATATGAGTAGCAGACATCTGCTGTAAATCATGCCAATGTCCATACATTACATTACACCCCAATTTTCTAAGATGGTTAGCAGTATGGTATTGACCGCCATATTGATGACCATGATAGAAGTATAGTTTTCCCATTTTAAGATGCTTACCGAACTGATAGTATTTATATCCCCTATCTTTAAGCCTAACAGCATTAGCAAATTTATAGTGAGGTATATAGGGATATTTTTCAACTGCCATATTAAGCCAATTGTCGTGATTACCCTCAGTAATATACTTTTCTTTACAACCCGCTTTATCCAAGGACTCATCAATTTGGTCCATTCCATTGTTAACATGTTTTATATCCTTATCAAAATCTTTTATTAAATATTCTAATGGGGGAGCCTTTCTTCTTTTAAACTTCCACGCTGAAAATGCTTCCCATTCTCCTACATCGCCTAAATCTATGTAAGCATCAGGCTTTACTATTTCAATTGTCTTTTTAAGACAGTTGATTGCAGGTTGGTCATGAAGAGGAAAGTGTTTATCTGGTGTTACAATCACTCTCTTTACCACACCTTTATCCATATATTATTCCTTAATTTGTTTACGTATCAAAGCTATTTTATATACAAAATATACTATCGTGACGATTCCAACGCCCACACGCACAATTTCAGGCAACATATCCATAAACTGAACAGTTATACCGCCTCCACCTATCACAGCCGATTTTAATGTGTCTACGTCCACTTTTCCTCCTTTTAACTACTTGCTACAAAAATTTCCATATCAATTGCATTAGCAGATGGGTCAATTAATATACTCTCTAAATCATGTAATGTCGTTTGAACACTTGCGTCTGTATCATATGAGGCTACAGAATCATGAGATGTTCCCATTACAAAACTATGGCCAGCTGCTAATAGAATAGTCGCTGTCTCATTAGCCGCACTTGCGCCACTACCACTTTCTGTAACATCTATTTGTAAATTAAGATTAACAGAATTTGTATCATCTAAATTAGTTACTCTTATATATTTTACATCTTGAACATCTAAAGATGCATCAGTTACATCAACACTGACACCACTTCTAAATATAGTAGTATCTACATCAGCTGGACAAGTAACAATCCTTTTATAAATTTGAGATACCCCTGTTATTCTTTTTTCTACAACATTATCATACTTGTTACCATTTAATGTAATCTTTTCTGTAATTTGTGTTATTAATGTTGCACTATTAACTCCTGCCATATTATCTCCTTACATCCTTGGCACACTTATTCGTCTAATACCAGACTTTCTAAGTGGATATTTATTAAACATATCTGTAAACATTTTTCTAAAATACATAGCTTTTTGCATATCACCTATATCTTCAAATATTCTATATTTTATATAACATACAACACAAGGATGGAGTCCTGAATCAAGACCTATATCCTTAAATAAATCATCATCCATATCTTCAACTTCTGGATATTTACCATGATATGTTATTCTTATACCACTTAATACATCACTTCCGCTATATGTATCATACTCTCCAGCTGTCGTACCAGCATCATCATCTGTTGCGGTTATAAGATTAACAATAGCTAATCTCTCATCATCATTATACCATGCAAAATAATCATTTGGATATGTTCTTTTTTCTGTAGCCATTATACTTCATCCTCTTTCAATAGCCTATGGGAGTCTCCTAATTTAGGAATCATAGCATATCTCCCATTTGTATCTTTAATTTCAACTCTGGTAATATCAATAATTTCTGTATCTAAATCGTACCATCTTTGGTTTTCAACTAAATCAATTTTTTTATAGTCAACACGATGTTGTCTTTTTGTACCAATCTCACTAATAGCATCATTAATTAATCTATTAATATACTGATGAGGTTGTCTTCCAAAAACTTTTTCAATTTGCGATACTACATCTCTTACTTTCATCTATCCTCCCGTCAACATTTTTTGTAATTGGCTATATACATTCCCAGAACCAACCTGCTCTTGAGAAACAGGAGAATCTTTTTCATATTTACTTAAAAATAATTTTAACGAATTAGCAAACTGATTTGTTAAATCTTTAATCATAGGAACATACACTTCCTCATCTTGCTCATCTTGTAATAAAAATCTTGCAGCATCAGCAGCAGCTCTATATACAACTGCCTGTTCTAATAATTTTGGAAAATCAGCAATAGCAGATTCACTATAAAGAACAGTAGGAAAACCAATATAAGAAACTTTAGCATCATAAGTAGCGTCAGGTTTTGGTAAAACATATAAAGTATTATTATGCATATAATATACGGGGTCTTCAATAGAATTAGCTTCTATATAACCTGAATCTTCTTCAGCAATTCCTAAATCACGAAAAGATACACGTCTACATTCCCTATATCTACCAACCTCACTTGTTGTTGATTTTTGGTTATATTTTCTTAAAACGCTTAATATAATCTTATCATCAATTGTTCCTAAAGTTGTAGAAGAATTATTCAAAGTTGTAGCAATCGCATATTCACCTAAAGATTGTATAGGAACCATAGATAATACATCTCTAGCAGCATTCGTTAAAAAAGAATCAACATATCCTTGATTTGTTGACCCTGAAAGATTTATTCCAGTTAATGCTGTTATTTGTGTTCCAAAACTTTGATAACCCATTATATTTCTCCACCTCTACTTTTAATATCTTCTCCAATTGTTGTTTGACTAAGTTCTAATTTAGTTGTACCACTCCAAGTTGTACGCATATTCACATGATTCTTTGTATTATTACGTGTTAACTCAAATTCATGATTACAAGAATTAGGTTCAATAACTTTTTCACATTTCTTACAATAAATAAAAATTGCCATTATTTCTTTGCGGCTTTTTTAACAGCTTTTTTGTATGTTTTACGCTTAGGAGCATAAGAACCTAAACTTTTTTGGGCTTCCTTATCTGATTTCATAACAGACGTCACATCTCCTTTACCCTCAAGAGCCTCTGCAATTTCTTGTCCAACTATAGTGCCTTTAATAGCCGCTTCTTCATGTATTTTCTCTTCAGCGTCTCTTTGGCCTTTATGCCATGAATCTCCTTTTTTTACATTTGCATGTTTACTACCTGGTGCATAATCAGAATCATAAGCAACATCTCCAGTTTTCGTATGTTTATGTCCTACCCTTCCTCCTCCATGATACTCAGAAACTTTTCCACCTTTTTTATACATATCTAATTTAGCTCCAATATCAGGAGTTCCTCCACCCATATATGTATCTATATCGGTATTTTGGCTTCTTGCTGAAGCATCTGAAGCTGGGTAATCATAAGTTACTTCCCAACTTGGATTACCTTGTGCTATAGTTGAAGCATTCTGAGCACCTTCTTCATCATAAGGCTGTCTAGATATAACTTCACCTGTTATTTTATCTTTAACTGTTGGCATTTTTTTCTCCTCTTAATCTAGCATCCTGCGAAGGCCATTCATATTTAGACTTCTTGACTATAACATAATCATCAGGATTATTATTAAGCGCCAACAATTCTTGTTCGTGAATCCCTGCCGCATTATTCTTTGTTTTGTTAATTATAATTTCTTCGCCTTCAACATTAATATCAATACCACCATCTTCATGAGAAGGACCTTTCATTTTTCCACCATGCTCTACTTTTCTTATCGAACCTTTCAATCTACTCTTTTCCTTCTTTCCTTTATTAGTAGACGAAACTACAAAACCTGTAATCTCACCACCTTTATGTGAAGCATCTTTTCCATCTCCATTACCATAAGTCCCTTTATCTCGATTATACTTATTAAGTTTTGCTCTATAACTGCTTTTATCTTTTTGAAACTTTTCGTATTCGTCTTTATAATTTCTGCTCATATTATTCAAACCATTCACTTTTTGCTAATTCTGTTTTTATCTCACTATGTGAGTAGGTAGTCATACTATCAAAACAAGAAGGTGTATCACCATCCCATTTTAATATAGCTTTACTACCATCTAAACTTTTTCTTAATGTATCTCTAGAAGATTGAATAGCATTTTCAATCATCTCATCTGTAATATCAGATACATTAACTATAACCCATGTTCTATTTTCAAACATTATGGAGTGTCTCCTACAAAATCATTAGCAGCCATATTAGTCATAGTTCCATTATTAGTATTTACAGACATATCGTATATAGTAGTTCCAGCACCATTTTCTATACCATCACCCATTCTCCACCAAGCCTTTAAATTACCTGTTGCAATACCTTCTTTATGGTTATAGGGCTCTCTACCATTGTAAAGTGTTTTAACTTGTGAGGCTGTTAGTGCAGTATCATAGAATGCTATTTCAGATATTTTACCAACAAACATATTTTGAATCGAAGCGTCTTCTTCTACTTTACCACCTATTGATAATGGGGCACTATTGCTTATAGTATTGAGTGACGATATTGCAGCCACACTAGCATCTTCAACACCATTAAGATACCCAATTATTTTATTTGCTCCTGTCCTATCTATTACCACAACATAATGATTCCAAGTATCTTCAGGAATGCTTGTGCTACCTAAAATTACTTTTGTTGTTGTATTATCATCATAAGCAAAACCTATTTTCCAAGGGTCAGTACCCCTAATATCCATTTGCCAACCTAAAGTACTTGTTTCTCTTTTGGTTATAAGACTATCATATTGGGCTATCCCTGAATTTAATTTAAACCAAACAGAAATAGAAAAGTTTCCTGTTCCTTGGTCTAATACGTCCCCACAACTTATATAATCATCAGAACCATCAAAAGCAAGAGAATATTCATCTCTGAACTTATCACCACCCATAGTGGTTATTCGTCTACTAGTAAACATTAGTCTTTAACTATACCTATTTTAAGTTGTATACCTGAAGCTGTATAAGTTAAACTATCAGTCCTAACAACTCCTGCTACATATAAACTTGTTGAATCTGATGCAGCTTTTACAGTTAACCCAATATTATTTTTTGTTGACATTTGCCAAGCAATACCATCAAAATAGTTTGTCATTGATACAGAACCTTGTATATCTCTAGCATTAGCATCTGTTATTGAGACTGCTGCATCTATAGTTCCAAGAGCTGTATTGTCTGATTGGAATACTAAATCAATTAAACCACCTTGGTCGTCTTCGTCTAATAAATTGATAGATTGGATTATTGCAGAACCGCCTGCAACTGCTACTGCATTTGGTATTTCTACGTAATCAAATAACACATCATTAATATTTGTTCCACTTGCATCACATGTTGGTGTTACTGTGATTACGTCAACGTCCATTTTACCTAAACGCTCCTGAACGGTAAACTTATGTATTTCTGTCTTTGCCATTTTTACCTCCTGCCCTAAGCACTGGCTGTGCGTGAATGGGCTCGTTAAATTTAAAAGTTATATTTTCAGTAGATTCGGGAGTTACCCTTTATACGATAACTCCCATAGCTCTACAAACTATTAATCCTTATGAATTTGGATTACTCAGCAACATGTTCGCCTGTAGCAGCGGCTAAACCGCTAACAACTTCAGATACCCACCAAGCTGTTGCAGCTGTAGAAGAAATCATTGTAATTCTAAATGATGCTCCAACTACTGCAGATGCTGTGAAATTAAATCCATCCGAAGATGCATTTTTAGTTCCAGTACCATCGCCATCAGGTTCCCAGTTAATGATTTTATCAGCTGACGCTGCAGTATCAACACTAAATATTTGACCTGCTGTCCCTAACATTGTGAATTTGCAAGTAAAACCTACATTTTCAGATGAAACCGCTGGTAAAGTAATATATTGAGTGCCTGATGTTAATGCAGGTACTATAAAGTGAGTACCTGAATCAGCCATCGTTAAAGCGCTTCTTATTGCTCCAGCTCCACCTTGGTCTACTAATAAAGAAACTTTTTCTTTATATTGTAGCGGCATTGCTTCATCAATAATATCAGCACCGTCACCGAACTTACTACTATTTGGGTTTAAAAAATCACTTCTCATTATTCATAACCTCCTATATATTCTCAATGTTAAGAAGAGCATGAGTTTCAGGAAGAGATACTTCAAGACCAGCTTCGGTCAATATCATATCTTTTCTTAAATCTTCATCTGCTTGCTGAACATTAGTTGTTATTGAAGTGTCTCGATTAACACCATTACCAACAAGAGGTCTATATGAAACATGGTCAAGGTCAACAAAACACATATGACCTGAAGCATTATTCCTAAATAGAGGTTCTTTCACTAAAGTGCAATCACCATGTACAGTTTCAATCTTCATTACTTTGTGACCAAAAGAACCTTTTGACGATTCAAAATTATATCTTGTTTCGCCACTTTGGCTTAATTCAGCAAATCCAGAAATCTTATTAAAATGAGATATTACTGGAAGTGAAGCTAAACATAATTTAGCTGAAGAACCACCCCTTGCAGGGTCATACATAACTTCAAATGCACTTAATAAACCATCATAAGTCATTTCACTTGTAGCATATGTTGATAAATATGGAGTATCTTCTGCATAAGAACCAATAGTTCCATCTGAAGGTGTTCCGCCATTTTTTATAATATGACCAACAATCCCATCAGTATATTGAATTCCATTCTGAGAGCCTCTCATACCAAAAAGCATTGCTCTTTCAATGTCAACTTTATGTTCTCTTAATTTAAGATTCCACAGTCGTTGCCATTCATCAGCATAACCACGATATACAGTTGCTCTGGCTGTATTAGTCATTTCACAAGCTGTTTTAAAGATTTGGGTATAACCATAATCATTATCTAGCTCTTGCGACCATACATCTGGAGCGCCTGAACCTTGCTCATATGATGTTCCAATTACTACTGCTTCACCTTCATCATCCAAAGTAGTTATACTACCGCTCGATGCATCAATAGTTGTTACTCTTATTGTAGTATCAGCTGCATTATGTGTAACACTTTCCACTCTAGCTGTAGCCTGTGTAATTGATTCAGTATCGGCTCCTCCACCTTTATTTACGTTTTGAGCAAACTGAACAACCATACCTTTAATAAGCCAACTAACATTACCAGCAGTTGTAGAACTACCTTTTGCTAACTCAACTGTAACATCTGTTGTACTTCCTGCTGCTGCAAGCGTTTGAGCTCCATCAACAAAAAAACTTCTATCTGTTATAGCTATTTTTGTTCTATCTTCCAAGAATCGGAATTGTGAATCCGATGTTGGAACTTTTCCTACTTTTGACAAATATACAAAAAACGGAGACTCTTCTGGAGCCAAATCTGCGACCCTATCACTAAAGTCGTACAGTCTTCTTGATGGTATCGTACTATCAATTACTGCGCCAGGAGTTCCGAATTTTACTTGTCCACTATTATAAGTAGCCATTATTTCTCCTTGTTATATTTTACAATACGTTTTTACGGCTACCAGCTTTCATAATTCCATCCCACATTTCGTCTTTATCATCTTTAACCTCAGGTTGCTCACCACCTAATATTCCTCCATAAGCAGGATTATTTTGTGTTTGTCTAACCTGGTCTAATGGACTTGGTGTAGAATTAGACTGCCCAGTAGCCTCATTGTTTCCATCACCTTGCACAGATTGCCACATGTTTAGAACTCCATCAATACCATATTCTGCAGGATTTTTAGACGCAAAATTTACAAAATCATTAATCTGTTCATCGTTAAGCCCTCGCTTTTCGAGTTCACCTTTAAGATTTTGCATTCCTTGTGCCTGAGCAACTCCTTGCACTTGTTCTGAAACTGCGGATTGAACTACATCCGACATTTCTTGCATTCTGTACTTGTATGATTTTGAAGACGGTTTATTATAGGCTTCCCATGGGTCAAACTCATCAGCTTCCAATTTAATTCGATTAGGCTCTGGTTGGCCACTTGTATTACCTGTAGCCATATTACTTACGACTTGGGTAATATCTGGACGTGACTCCAAAAATTCTCCTATTTTCTTATAATCTTGTAACTTTTGATTCTCTTGATACAGTTTATCCTTCTCTGATTGAAAATATTTTGCTTGTTTCTCCCATTCAGAATTCTGTTCAGAGTTTTGCCCTTCTTCTGTATTACCTGTGGTTTGACCAGTTACCTGATGTCCACTATTTGCATTTGTCATTATAGACTCCTTTTTTTTACAATATCTCTTCAGGAGCTTCACCAACAGGAGGACTAGCTCCATTCATTTTGATTTTCTCCCTTTCGAGGTTTACTGTGTCTTTAAGCCTGCCAACAGATAATTTATTAGCAGCCTTTGTTTCTAGTTCAATTTCTTTCATTCTACCTTTAAATTTCTCAACTTCAGTTCTTTTGCGAGATGATACAGATTCTCTCTCAGCAGTTTGTAAGTCTCCAGAAACTTTCTTCATTTGTTCTTGTAACTGCTGTACCATTCCTTGTAATTTTTGTACTTCATCAGTTCTAGACAATACGCCCTCCTTATCAAATATTTCAGTCTTCTTAAGAGCTTCTGTTCTATCAATAAGTCCAGCCTGATAAGCTTCCATATATATTTGCCATTCTCCCCATTTATTAGATGGCATAGTAGAATTTCCAATAATTCTAACATCAAAAGTTCCTGAAGAAATATCATTCTCTATAGCTTGTAATGTCATTGTTTTATCATCATATAATCTTTTATTTATAGTATATTCATTTAAATCATTATTTGGTTGCACAATTCTAATCTTCTTCTCAAAATTATAATGAGTTTTAGATAAATTATAAATTACTCTACCTAACCTTTTTAAACTACCCTCAATATCTCTTAATTTAGATTTACTTCTTCTTTGCCCAAAATCTTCCATCATCATAGTCGCAGAAGATGTTCTAGGTGCTACCTCTGTATTTCCTTGCATCATTTCAAATATACCCATATTTAAATCTATATATTTTTCGATTAACTGAGGCAATTGCATAATAGATGATGCTAAGGGTTGAGGAGAAGGAAAATGAGGTTCCCCAAAAGACGGGTCATATTCAATAGTTGCATTTGGATTTGCCCAATCCCTTTCTAACTCTTCAATATCCTGTACACTACCTTGAGGAATGAGCAACTTGAGACCAGAACTCGCCTGTGCATGAGAGGTAATGAGGGACACCGTTTTATTGAGGAACCTTTGAAATTCTTTATTTTTTCTAACATCGCTCATTGGATATGGAGTATTTGTCCATATATTAGGAACTGGAATAATAGGATAAGTATCTGTATCTAAAATTCTTTCATGTAAAATTATCTGCCCTAACACAGCTGTTAACTTAATTCGTGTTTGTTTTACTTCTACAAAATCAACAAATCCTTGTTCATAAGCCTGAACCATCTCTTTCTGAGATAGCATTGATTGCAAACCTTCAGATGTTAAAACTTGAGTTTGTCCAGTCTGAGTATTAACAACTCTATAATAAGGTACTTTTACTTTACTATAAAACTCTATTAATCTATATTTATCTACTTGTTGAGAAGTATCATAATCTTTTACAACATCTGGAGTAAATGATTGCGCTGTATATTTATTTGTAGAATCTGGATAATCCTCATCATTATCCATAGTCTCTATTAACTCTATTAAAGTTTTTTCTTTTCCTTCAACAGGTTGAGATAATTCAGGATATAAATCTAATAATTGAAATTTAGTTAAAATAGTTGAAACAGATATTCCTGCAGCATCATCAAAATAACGATGCCTAGAATTAGGGTCAACTGCAACCCTAAAAGGATTAACATGAGTAAATTTAACTTCACCCCTACCATAATCAGCTTCTTTATCTACATATGCATAAAAATATCCAAGGCCTGTAACAGCATAATCATGAACAGCTTGCTTAAAAGTTTCATCTCCATCAGATATATCCCATATATATTCAAGCAATGTTTTCCAAACATTTGCCATTTTATTATCAGAGTCTTCTCTGCCAACAGCAGAAAATTTAGGAGGCTTAGAAGTTATAATAGCTTTAAACTGCTCAATAGCAGAATAAAGTCTATCCATAGGCATACTTGATTGATTTCTCTCTTGCAATGTATCTGCTTCTTCTGGAGAAAAATGATTACCTAAATAAAAATCTATATCTTCTCTAGCAAAAGTTTCCCAATCTTTTCTTGCATCAGTCCAACGTCTGTAGTATTCTCTTATAGTTGCAGCACGTTTATCTTCTTTTATCATAGTAGTTAATATATAAAATATTTGTATAAATAATCAATAGTTATTATATTCTAGCTCCTGTAATCCAATTATACCGTTTTTTACGTTTAAACCATCCGTCTTTTGTTTTTTGTTTTTTAGCTTTTCCTGCACTAGGGTTACCTTTAGCAAATTGAGTAGCAAGCCAAAAAGCATCAATACAATCATCATGAGAACCTTTAGGAAAATCAAGAAGTTCGCCAATAAATTCATGCATATTCTTTTTTAAATGAACAGCCCCAGCTTTAAACATAGGCTGGAGCCCTTCAAATAATCTATCTTTCTTTTTCTGATTTCCATAATTTTTAATACCTTTATGAATACCAGGAAGAAACAAACCTTCTTTTTTAGAACGTTTCATGATATAATCTCTAAGCATTTCTTGATATGCTATAGTCTCGATATTTATTCTTCTTATCGGTGAGTATCGTTTTGCGATTTTAAATATCTCATCAGCACATTCCATTGGTAAGACTCTCTTTCGCCAATATTCAATAATGTAATAATCATTATCAGCAGTAACACCAATAACCATAATAACACTGTAATCACTCCTACTACTAAGCGTAGAGGCAGGGTCAACGCCGATATAAATGTTGACATAAGGCTTTGTCCCGTCCTCCAATTGTAAATACCACGAATCTGATTCGTTATCGAATTTAATTTTTCCCTTATAATAGTTATCATTAATATCCTCCTCTTGAAATATTTGGTCCTCTGGGGACTTTGCTTGATTCATAAATTCTTGATAGAATTTACCCGCAACACCTGAATCAATATAAAACTGTTTTCTTTCTTCTAGTTTTTTAATTGGCCAACGACTAGGCCATAAAGGTTTTCCATTATCAAGTATAGCTTTATATGTCAATACATCCCACGAATATTCTTCGCCTGTTTTTTCTGCTTCTTGATAACTTCTAACTATATTATTTAAAAAACTATCGTAATGAACAATTGTTCCATTACACCATAAAAATCCACTCTTATCAAAATCAATAGCAGGGTACACAGCAGCTGTAACCCAATCTTTTATATTTTGTCTAGAGTCTGGAGTTTTGGTATTAAGTTCTGATTCAAAATCATCAAGAACAATACCAGTATATCTAGTAGATAATTGTTTCTTACCACGTAATCTTTGGGAAGCACCCTTAGCAATCATCCTGCAACCATTCTTAGTCGTAAACTCAGTTTTTGTCCATTTATCACCTTCAAGGTCGCCAAAATAATAATGAATTGCTGGATTATCGTATATATGATTTTGAAGCCATGCTACATTATCTGTCGCTTGGTCTTGAGCTTCGCCAACCCAACATATAAATTCAGGAGTATCTTTTGTAGCAAATAAGATACGATGAAGTATAGCAGTTGCTGCCAAAGTAGATTTTGCATGGTCTCTAGGTAAAACTAAAGCTAATTGTTGTACCTGTTTATCTAAAAGTTTTTTACCCACTTCCTCGTGGAATGGGGGCGTCGCTGACGCCAAAAAATCTTGGGGGGAAAATAGCTTGCCAAAAGCTATTAAATCATTATAGGCAAGATGTAAGACTTTTTCATTCTTTGATACATCGCCATTTAAATTGAGGTTTGCCACTAATTAATTAAATATATCTTATTCTGAAGGTAATACATACTTAGTAATTCGCCCATCAGCTTTTTGGTCGGGTATACGATTTTCTTCCTCTAATTGTTGTAAAATAATATCCCACTGCTTTTTTTGCTCATTAGAAGTTGGTTTTTCGTTTATATGTTCTGGAGGCGAGAAATCATATTCAGGTTGAAGACGCTTATCCTTATCCTTATCTAAATGCCAAGGCTTAGCAGGTTTCCTTTTAGGGGGTTTAAATTTTATAGTTTTAATTAAATTCCCTTCATTATCATATATTTTAACAATTGCTGGCCTTGTTTTAATTTTTGAATCTGCTTTAATCCAAACACCAACTTTATTTCCATTTTCATATTTACCAACAATTTCAGCACGGCCCCTACTATCTTTATCTATATGTAATCCATGTTTAACCTTATCGCCTTCTGAATCAAAATAAATTCCAGTTTCTGAATTCTTTTTATCATTTTTATCAGTAAACAAATGACCTATACCCCGTGCATAAACTTTTCCAGCCTCAAATATATCACTAACAGAAACAATATTATTATCATCATCTAACGTTTGATTTAAATCCCAATTCCTATTTTCAAGTTCTGTATTTGTAGCGTCGATTTGGTTCTCTACATGTTCTTTCACATCAATATCTTTTAGATTATCTTTGTTATCGTAAATCTCAAGCCACTCATTTCTTTCTCGTATTATATCTTCAATCTCCCAAGCTTCATAATTGTTAACAGTATTATCCCCATATCCTGTATCAATAGTTATTTGTTTATTTGCACCTGGATTACTTGGTGGATATTGTTCAGATAAAGATATTCCCTCAACAGGAGCTTCCTCAGTAGCAGCCTCTTCAGCAGGAGCTTCCTCAGCAGCAGCCTCTTCAGCAGGAGCTTCCTCAGCAGCAGCCTCTTCAGCAGAAGCTGTCACAAATTT
>VTLG01015682.1_pt1 | contig 46163 bp, 43 predicted proteins | sample 4694571 | NCBI WGS metagenome assembly VTLG01 (sample SAMN12604809, study PRJNA352737) | marine metagenome | biome: ENVO:00000447; feature: ENVO:00000209|ENVO:00000569|ENVO:01000036; material: ENVO:00002151; isolation source: viral sequences binned using virsorter ...
TAAGTTAATCAACGATAACGACGGTGATGTCGATCAAGCTGTAGCTGATCTAGCTGCAGAGCTAGGTACAACCGAGACCAACCTTTCTAATCTTGTAGGTGATCTGGCTACAGATGTAGCTGCAGATATATCAAACCTTGAAACAAGTCTGGCTGATCTCGGTACTGATATATCCAGTGTTGAGACTCGGTTAATTAAGTTAATCAACGATAACGACGGTGATGTCGATCAAGCTATAGCTGATCTAGCTGCAGAGCTAGGTACAACCGAGACCAACCTTTCTAATCTTGTAGGTGATCTGGCTACAGATGTAGCTGCAGATATATCAAACCTTGAAACAAGTCTGGCTGATCTCGGGACCAGCGTAAGTGAGGTTGAAACTGAGCTAACTAAGCTAATACAGGATCAAGGGCTAAGCACTGACGAAGCTATAGCTGAACTAGCTGGAGATTTAGATACAACTGCAGACAACCTTACTAATCTTGTAGGTGATTTGGCTACAGACGTAGCTGCAGATATAGCAAACCTTGAAACAGGTTTGGCTGATCTCGGTACTGATATAGATGGAGTCGAGGCCCGGTTAACTGAGCTAATACAGGATCAAGGGAAAAGCACCGACGAAGCTATAGCTGACCTAGCTGTAGAGCTAGGTACAACCGAGACCAACCTTACTAATCTTGTAGGCGATCTGGCTACAGACGTAGCTGCAGATATAGCAGGTGTTACAGAAGACATTGCGGACGTTGCGGACGTACTGGGTACGCCGGGGCGGGATGACGATCCTTCTACCCCCAATGTCGATGAGTCTGCCGATCCTACCGGGCTGTTTGCGGACATCGCTGCTAAAGAAGAAGCGGGGATGCAACGTGATGCGGCTATTGAATCCGCCTTAGCTGACCTTTCGGTTGACCTAGATATATCTATTGAGGAAGTCCTTGAGAGGATAGACCTCGCTGAAACTACTCTTGGGGAGTCTTTAACAGGTACCGAGGCGGCTTTAGCGAGCGATATTGACGCAGTCGCGAATCTAGTAGGTAAGCCCCGACAGGATGTAACCGCAACGGATATTGATTTCGTTGCTGATGTCATAGCGCAGAATAAAGTTCTAACAGAGAACCAGCTTGCGCTATACGATGTCACCGGGGACGGCCAGATCACTATTGAAGACCAGCAGATGCTGGATGATCTGCTTGCCGGACGCCCGGTTGATATAGCTACTACATCTCCGTTTGCGGGGCCCACAGGTATTTATGCAGCAATAGACGCTAATACCCAAAGAGAGCTTGATGCGCTAACTGAAACTAAAATCGACCTACAGACTGACTTTAACAGACAGCTTCAACAGGAGCAGAAAGAAAACCTCCTTATGGATGTCTTGTCGGACCCTGCTTCGATGAGGCGAGAAGTGTCTGTTACTACGCCACCCCCAACGAATATTGATTACCTATACGACTTTGGTAGTATTTTTGCTACTCCCCAGCAAGCAGGGCTGTTTGCCAGTCCTTATGGAACTGACCCCCAAGGCAGATCCCTTGCTACTCAATTAGGTGCCACAACAGATCAACTACTAGGGCTAGTTGGCCCCAGAGGTAGAGGTTAGAAACGACTATGGCTGATGAAAAAAATAAAGAAGGGGGAAGTTGGTTTGCTAAGATGTTGGACGGCGGTAAGGCTTTTGCGGATAGCAAAATAGGTAGCACACTGCTTGGTGCAGGGATAACTAAGCTACTGGACAATCAAGGTATGTTGAGCCCCGGCGTTCGACCTACCGGGTACCAAGGCGGTATACCTGAGTATACGGCTGTGCGTCAGGGCGTCCCTATGGGGGGTGGAGCGGGTATCGCAGGGCTGGCAGGAACTGCAGAGTCGCCAATGGCTGCACCTGTTACCCAAACTTATGCGTACGATCCAAATCGGCGTCCCGGTAGTTCTGGGCAAAGATATTTTTCCGATGTTCAGTACGCCAAGGCTCCCGGTGTTGCCGCTGCTAACCAACAAGCCATCGCACAGGCAGAGGCGTTACGCAAATTCAACCTCGCGAATCCTGCCAGACAGTCTAGGCCACCCCCCGTGTCCACTATGCGTCATGGGGGTATAGTCGCACTTGCTCAAGGTCGATACCTAAATGGGAATTCCGATGGTATGGCCGATGCAGTTCCGGCAACGATTAACAACAATCAACCCGCTGCATTAAGTGATGGGGAGTTTGTTGTACCTGCTGATGTTGTCAGTCACCTCGGTAATGGGAACTCTAATGCCGGGGCAAAAACTCTTGATGAAATGATGGCTCGTGTACGGCAGCAACGCACGGGCAGATCTGCCCAAGGTAAACAAATTAACCCGCGTAAAGCGTTACCTGCGTAAAGGTATATTTCTATGGCTAATGGAACTGGAGTAGATCCGAATACCACACCGGGTAGCGGTGTAGGGCTAGGTACTGATCCTAGTGTAGGGCAGCGGACCGGAACAGAATCTTCCCTGTCCAGTTGGGCAGGGCCGTACGTCACCGATATGTTGGGTAGGGGCAGGGCTCTAGGGGATATGCCCTATCAAGCCTATACCGGACCTCTTACGGCTGGCCCTTCGGCGCTACAGCAACAGGCTGCTACAGGTATTGCAGCCTTGGGGTTCCCTACAGATGCATCAGGTGCTGCCCTACAGCCCTACCAGCCTCAGTCATTTACGGCTGATGGTACTGCACAAACTTTTATGAACCCCTATATCCAGCAGGCTTTGAACCCGCAGTTGGATGAGCTTCGGCGGCAGACCGACATTGCGCGTACCGCACAGAACGCCAAGTTAGCCCAAGCTGGAGCCTATGGGGGATCTCGACAGGCGCTGGCAGACGTAGAGTTGACTAGGGCCATGCTCGACAAGATGGCCGGGGTAACTGGCGAAGGGTACCGGGATGCTTATTCTCGCGCAGCAGAACAGTTCAACTTAGAACAGGACCGCGCCCAAACTGCCCGAGATCGTGCCCTAGATTATGGGATTGGGGTATTGGACGCCCAATCGCAGGCGGGACGTGAGATGCGGGATATAGAACAGGAAGGTATCGCCGCAGACTACCTGCAGTTTGAGGAAGAACGTGAGTTTCCTTACAAGCAGACACAGTACATGCAGTCGCTTCTCCAAGGATTGCCTCTTGCAGCCCAGAACATTACCTACTCTGAACCTAGTGAAATATCCAAACTCTTGGGGGGTGCTGGGGGCATTGCAGAGCTACTGAATTGGGGCAGGAAAGATGAGAAGAGTGCTAAAGAAACAGCGGAAGATGCTGTGGGGGAGCAAATAGTAAATGCGGTAGGGGGACTGTTTACATGATTAACCAAGGAATTGCTGCAACGGTTGATGACAAGGTAGGTGTCTACCGCAATAACCCAGATGCGCTTGCTCAACGGGCCAAAGGTAGTCAGGACCTTCTCGACTTGATTGCCCTACAGCGGGTAAACGCCGAGAAAAAAGCTGCTAGGGACCAGCTCCAACGAGAAACGGAACCCCCACAGGACACTATTCTGGATCAGCTACAAGCTGAAGCTGTTGGGCGTACTAAAGAAGAAATGGTGGGAGCGCTTGACGGCATCTACCAGACGCGGAACCGAGCCAAAGAACGGAACCTAAAGAGAGTGGGCGAGCAAGGTGCTGCAACCCCACGGGAACTTTCTGGTGTTCAACAAGGAGTAGGGCAGCTTGCAAGCCGGATAAACCCTAATATAGCCCGTTCCCGTGCAGGGGGGATTGTTGGGTTCAGTAATGGCGGGAAAGTTATTAACAGGGACAGTGTAACCGCCATACAGGAAGCTATTAAAAACAAGGACGAGCAAGCCCTAGCTGCAATGGGGCTATCTCTTGGATCTTTTGGGGGCAGTACCCAAGTCGATAACGTCATGAGGGTCCTTGAAGCTCAAGGGTGGGAATCCAAAGGCCGTGATCCGACTGCGGGTGCAGGTAGATCGCCTTTATCTTTTATTAGAGACCAATACCAGCGTGCGCGACAAGCGCGTGCAGACCAAACAAAAGCAGCCCGACAACGTGCAGCTATTGGAGAACCTACTGACCCAGATAGGTATAGCTACGGTCCTGAAGCTGGAGAGGCTCTCCCCGAACCACCCCCTACAGGAGTATCTGCTGCAGATAGGCAAGGTAGTGCTGCAGCTAGAGCAGCGGCACAAGGTCAGGGTATAGCCGGTGCAGTCGATCCGGAATCAGAATATCAAAGACAACGGGAGCTTGCGAAGAGCTTGACGCCGGGGGTTCAGAAACTCGGTCCGTCTACTCCAGTGCCATCTATGTATGGGATCGGGGAAAACGGGAAAACTTCGGTGGATTTTGTAGACGAAACGTTAGGGCTTGGCACAGACGGTATAGCAGGTCTCGGACTTGAAGGACAAAAAGCCGCTACCGACGCTGCCGAAGCCAAGTACAGAGAATTAACTAACCTAGACGCGAACAGAGCAGATCTACGTAGACTGCAGGCTGAACGTGCAGACCCACAGGCTCGTGAACGTGACCGGTTTATATCAGGGCTTCTAGGTGCTGGGGGCAAGGGGTGGGGAGCCCTTGGAGGGGCAGGGGCTGCTTCTATGCAGTTTAGGCAACGTGCCGCAGATGATGAGTTCAACATAGCTTCCCAACTGGCTAATTTCGATATTGAGACCGGTAAAGGGGTTATGGATGCGGGGCGTCAGGCCGCAACGGATCTACGGGAGCAACAAAAAACAGCCGCACAGTTACTTGGGAACATCACTGAGGCTGAGTACAGACGCATAGTTGCCAACCAGACTGATGGGACTAAACGCGCCATCGAAAACGCTAGAACGCAAACAGAAAGAGACAAGCAGCAGAGCTTAAATTTCCGCGCAATAGTCGAAAACGACAGGCTAACTCAGCAGAGAAAAGAAGATCTACTGTCTACTCAGCTTGCAGCGATACAGACAAGGAAAAGTGAACTAGCAAAAGTTGTACAAGATTCCGTCAAAGTGCAGTTAGAGGGGCTACAGAATCGGATAAAAGATTTGTCAAATCTCGTCGGTACTGGGACCGACGAGCAACAAGCCGAAACTAAAGCGGAGATAGAGCGGCTAGAAGAACAGTCGAGGAAACTTACTACCGAAGGTTATGCGGCTATGCTGGCAGCGTGGGACCAAGCAGGTCTATTACGCCGGGAAGAAGACCTTGTAGGAGCCTTAGAAGAAGTTTCGGGCCAACAACTCACTAGGGAAAAAGACGACGGCGGCGATATATCTCTTGGGGCTGTAGATAGTTGGGATGGTAATTAACTCTAATGGCTACCTATAGGCTTCAAGGTCCGGATGGGACTACTTACAGCATAGACGGCCCTCGGGGGGCTACTAAAGAGCAAGTAGTCGCAGCTATACGGGCACGACTGATCGAGCGGGGGGAACTCCCAGCGCAACGTGCCCCTGTTGAAGCCGAACGCCCAGCACGTCGCGCTCCCGTTGAAGACTCTACTTGGTACGAAAACCTCGCTGCGGGTATGGGGGCTGGTGCTGTTGGTACGTTTGAATCGGCTGCACTTGGTACGGCTGCGCTGCTTGAAGAGGAAGAAGAACTAGCAGCCAGAGAAAAGATTCAGGGTATAGCCTCGCAGTTCACACCTGAGTTTGGTGACCCTGATAGCTTCGCGTACACCGCAGGTACGGGTATAGGTTCCCTAGCGGCGTTTTTCTCGCCTCTCGCGCTTCCCGCTTTAGTCCCGGCAGGTGGTATCGCAAGTGCTGTCGCAGGTGCAGGTGCAGTAGGGGCGACAGCCGCACTCGGAATAGCAGGTGGAGCCGGTGAGGCCAGCGAACGCGCCCGTGCCGCAGATGCCACTGAAGACGAACGTAATGCAGCAACACTCCTTGGTGCGGGTGTCGGTCTATCTGAGATAGCCCCGTGGATGAAAGTTCTGAGCCGGGTACCGGGGGTAAGAAATCTTCTCAGTAAGGCTGACATCGAGAAGACTAATGACCTAGCTAAGCAGCCCTCAGGTCCTCTGGCTAAGCCTGTACGTATCGCAGGAAAACTAGTCAGAAAGGCAGGGGCAGAAGGTGCCCAAGAAGTTTTTGCGGAGGTCGCGCAGGACGCTATAGAGAAATATGGGTATAACCCGAACCATCAGTTCTTTGATGGTGCAGGACTGGAAGAACTGAAGAAAGCCGCTCAAGCGGGTGGCGTAGCAGGCGCAGTTGCACAAGCTGCAATTATGGCGTTTGGGGGTAGAAGGCGTACGGCTACTCCATCTGCTCCTGATGAGGCCGCTCCTGATGCGGTTACCGAAGGGACCGGTACCCTACCTACTCGGGGCGAACTGTTTGATGAAACAGTTGAGGATGACATTGGTAGCCTTGTAGCTGCTTATGATGAGACTACAGGTCCTCCTGAAGCTATCCCCGAACAGAGGGAATTAGATTTCGGTTTAGACCCGGAACCGGTAGACAGACCGGAAGCCCCTAGTAGAGGGCCTACTCCCGCATTAGATGTTAGGGAGCCTACGACAGAAGAGGGTACTGCCGAATCCCAAGTTGCGGAAACGTCTCCGCGTAGGGTGCTGAGTGTAGCGCAGGAAGAACTTCGTGCTCTTGAAGATATAGCAGCAGAAACAGACCCCGAAATCAGGGGTGCCGCGCTGGATGCTAAACGTATCAGCAAGGAAGACCCCGCAGCACTACCCGAGCGCATTGCTGCTGTACGTAGCACCATAGACGAAGCCTCCAGAGCACTGCCTCCAGAGCAGACCGATCTGTTCTCTACACAGGGGGAATTAGACTTAGGTCCGTTGGAGACCCGCGAGTTAGACGACGCCACTATCGAGGAACTGAGTGCTGTAAGTGACGCTGATCTGGAAGGGGATAGATTTCTAACAGAACAAGCGCAACCCGAACAACCCGGACCAGCACCTGAAGTAGTTGACGCTAAGTTCTTAGATGACCTTGGAATCCCCAAGAAAGGGAAGGCTGCTAAAGCCCTACGTAAGGACGTAGAAGGTAAACCCCTTAACGCTCCTGAGGTGCGGGAGAACCTTACGCAGTTTGCTAATAACAGGCGCGTTGGGGCAGCTACCAGAGCGAACATCATCCGTAATATAGAGGGCACACCGGAGGGTCAGACAGACCTTTTTATGCCCTCGCCATCTACCCCTGCGGTAGCTCCAACTCCTGAGGTAGCTCCAACTCCTGAGGTAGCTCCAACTCCTGAGGTAGCCAGAGGTGTGACCCCTACTCCTGAGGTAGCCCCTGCGGTAGCTCCAACTCCTGAGAAATCTCGCCTTACAGGAAGGAGACGAAGAAATCAAGGGACTCAAGTACGTGGTTTCAGGTCCCTTACGACTCCTACGGATATGACCGCAGCGGTGGGGGCTACAGCGGCTGCACAGGATGCTGCACAAGATGCGGAGCAGCCTACGAAAGGAGTAGCCCGGAAAAAGGTAGCCCAGAAAAAGGTAGCCAAGAAAAAGGTAGCCAAGAAAAAGGTAGCCAAGAAAAAGGTAGCCAAGAAAAAGGTAGCCAAGAAAAAGGCTGAAGACGAAGCAGCTAGGAAAAAGGCTGAAGAGAAGGTAACACTTAATTCTTTTAAGGAACTTTCCGAGGTTATACAAAAGTACGCCAAGCAGACCTTTTCTAACTATTTCCCTAGTCTGGGTCCGGAGCGTGCTACAGCTAAAGATATAGCTAAAGTTCAAGCTATATTGGAAGGGCCGAGCGCGGGTGCAGAGGCTCAGAAGTTAGCCAATAGTAAAGACCCAAAAGTTATTAAGGCCCTTAGAAGTTATTTTGGTAAGTCTCCCCGGCTTATCGATTCTTTTGCAATGGCTATTTTCGACGTAGTTAACAAGTCGAGCAACTACAGAAGGCAGGAAGGTTCCACTGATGAAGAGGCTGCGTTCTTCCAAGGGATGGGCCAGACATCGGGGAAACGTGTACTTGCTTGGGCTGAAGCTAATTTGTCCCCGAAACTTAATGCATGGATACGGAGCAACATAGAAGAACAGAAGACGGATGCCAAAAGGCTGGCTTCTGTCAACGCAGATACAGTTAAAGCCACAAACCAGAGCCGTAATACCGCTGTGGCTAAACTAAGTAGCGCCATAAATAAACAACTTGCGAAGGGAGATAAAACGGAGGCAGTGGAGGTTGTTACCGGGCCAGACGGTGATACTAGGACATCGCTGGATACCGTCGAAGGGCCTTCCGACGCAGATTTACTTAGTAGCGACTTAAACAATGCGTTGGAGCTACCTAATGATGCTCTCGGTGCCTTGAATATCTCTCTTCACCCAGCAGTTATGTCGCCCTTGAGTCGAGGAGACCTCCGTACTGCGTTACTCACGCTTGCGGATATGGCTCCGAACACCCGTGTGCAGAATGTGGCGCAGAAGCTGGTTAAGGTTGTAGGCACGACCAAGGTTGAAATTGTACCCAACCTCAAGAATACAGCGGGTAAACGTTTAGCAGGGGTGTTCGATCCCACCACTAACACAATACGTCTCTCAAAAGCCGATGGATTAAACGCCCATGTACTACTCCATGAGATGGTGCACGCAGCCACGGCAGAGACGATAGCCAATAAGAAACACCCGTTAACCCGGAAGCTGCAGAAGCTCTACGACAGCGTTAAGAACAAACTTCCTGATGCCTACGGTATGACCGGGTTGGAAGAGTTCGTAGCTGAAGCGTTAGGTAATCCCAGTTTCCAGTCCGATCTTGCCTTAGTCTATCCTGATGGCAGTGCAGTAAGTGCACTGAAGCGGTTCTTCAACACCGTGGGAAATTATGTACGCAAGCTGGTAGGTATGCGTCCTAAGCCTGTACTTAATCGTTCAGCAATGACCGAGGCTGACAGGCTTATTGAGGGGATCTTATACCCTGCTCCGGAGAGTCGTTTCGGGGCGGAACTTGCGATGGACCCCAGAGGGGTTCTGGACGTAATAACCAGTGGCAAGGTAACCCCTCCGAAGCTACCCGAAAAGAATAGGTTCGACTGGTTACGTCGCGGTGCTGCAGGGGCTAAAGATATAGCACGTAAGTTACCTGCAATAGGTACATTTGGGCTGTTTAGCTTCCACTCTATCCGTGACTTCGCCGGGAAACTTAGTCCCGAGCTAGGGGCTAAAGCGGAGGCCCTAGAGAAGCTAATAAACGCTCAACGACGTAAGACTGAACTTTCCGATGAGCGTGTGGGTAAGGTCGCTAAGCATCTAGCAGAGTGGGTGAAGACTGCGACGACGGAACAGTATGTAGCCTTACGTGATGTTATCTACAGCCAGAATCATGGGGCAACCATATGGCAGGTAGATCCGACTTTATCCAGAAGCGCAGCGAAGAATAAATACGACGCTGAGAAGTTCGCCATATGGGAAGCGCAGCGTGCTGATTGGAACGCGCTGGGTGCTGATGGGCAGCGTACGTATAAACGTATGCGTAACGAGTACCGAAGACTGTACTCCGATCTCATCGCTACTATAAATGGACGGCTTGATGCGCTTAAAGATGGGGTAGACCCCAAGGACAAAGCTGCCAGAGCCGAACGGGTTAAGACTATAAAGCAGGTAAAGGACCGGCTAAACAAAGCCTTGACGGCATCCGGGGGGTTGGACGTGTACTTCCCGCTCCTGCGTTCCGGAGAGCATATCGTTACCTATGAATTAGTACCTGAAGCCGTAGTAGAAGGCGGGGACTCGTTTGTAATAGAACGCTTTGAGTCAGCCGGTGACGCAGATGCTCATGGAAGAGCACTGGAGAATGACCCACGAGTCCGTAAGGTAAAAGTAACTACAGATGAGGAGTATTACGGTCCTGCAGGGCATAAGAAATATTCTAGGGATGCTCCCGATGGCGCACTCGTTAATGATGTGCTGCAGCTACTTGATAAAGGTAAAGTCCCATCTGAAGTTAAAGACAACGTCGTACAACTTTTTGTCGATGCACTTCCTGAGACAGCACTAGCTAAATCTCTACAGAAACGGAAAGGGACCTTAGGTTACGTACCTGACGCAATTGAGGCGTTCGATAAAAAAGCGTTCTCCCTAGGACGCCAGATCGTTCGTATGCAGGAGACGGCAAAACTTAAAGCCCTTGAAACCGAGATAAGAGAGACAGCCGCAGCCGCATCTACCACTAGTAGTTTTTATTTACTACCACTGACCCCGACCAAAGTTGCCGATGAGCTTATAAAGCGTTCCGAGTTTGCAAGGACAGGTGGGAAGAACAAAATCCTAGATGGCATAGCAAAACGGGCCAATCAGGTGGCTTTCCTAATCACTATTGGGTTTAACCCGTCTTCGGCTTTGGTAAACGCTAGTCAGGTACCTCTGGTTGGGCTACCTATGCTTGGAGGCAAGTACGGGTACGCAGAAGCGACTGCTGCTATAGCTAACGCCACCAGACTTGTGTTCACTGCTCAGAAAGGCGCTCCTGATGCACTTAGACGCCGCCTTAGCATTGCCCACGGAGTAGATGCGTTCTACGTAAAAGATGATAGCGGCAGGTTAAAACTAAGGACTGATTTAGACCTTAGTCCGGAGCAGACAAAAGAATTACGAGATATACAGCCTCTGGTACAGGGGGCGCTCGACCAAGGCATGTTGACTAAATCGTTCCTCCTTGACGTGCTAGGACTACATGAGGGGCAACGTCCTACTCGTAAGAAATCCGCTGGGGGTATGCTCGACAAGATGGTCGAGATGTCCGCTGTAGCTTTTAACCAAGTAGAGCGGTTTAACCGGCAGACTATGCTGGTCGCTTCGTATTCACTTGCTAAAAAAGATATAGCAGCTAAAAATCCTAAACTGTCCGCTAGGCAGGTATCTGCCCTCGCAGTAGAACAAGCCATAAAGGACACCACTGAATATAACGGTGGTGCCTTCCTAGAGACTGCCCCCCGAATATCTCAGGAACACCTTGGGCGAGTAGCGTTCATGTACAAGACCTACGGTCTGAATATGTACTACATGATGCTCAAGACGGCGGGTGCTATGTTCAGAGGAGATCCTGCAGCGGCAAAACAAATGGCGGGTCTGTTCGGTACCAGTGCCTTCCTCGGCGGTGTAGTCGGGATGCCCCTATACGGGTTGGTTAGAAGTATGGCTGACCTGCTCTTCTTTGATGATGAAGAAGAAGACTTCGACAATTTTATGGCCCGTCTCTTACCCGATGTGGTTCGGACCGGACCTGTCAATGCTGCGCTAGGTGTAGATGTAGGGTCTCGTACGAAACTATCTGATCTGGTAATTGCAGAATCGAGGTTCGTTCCCAGAGGAGAAAGTCCTGACGATGCAATAGAGAGAATGTGGTTTGAGACCTTAGGTGTTGCCGGTAGCGTAACTAAACGAGCAGCGCGTGCCGCAGAACTCTTCGGGGAAGAAGGGATTGCCTCCTCCCGAGCTTGGGAGCAGACGTTGCCCACAGGTGTCGCCAATCTGCTGAAGGCAAACCGACTAACTTCTGAAGATGGGTATCGGACCCGAAACAGAGAGTTAATTTATGAGACATCTTTAGGCGAAAATTTTGCCCAGTCTATGGGGTTCAGCCCCACAGGCTATGCTGAAACCCAACGTAGGACATCTCTTGCCGCGAAGATAGATGGAGCCCTAACAGATGAGATGAACCGTCTCCGAAAACGTTACCGCATAGCAGTGAATATGGGGGACATGGAGACGGCACGGGAAGTATGGTCGGACATACAGAAGTGGAACCGCGAGAAAGCTACGAAGGATCGGAAGCTACTTATAACTAGGGACTCACTGCGTAGATCTTTAGACAGTGCACGCCGACTACGTAAAACTATGGACGGCGGGTACACCTACAGATTCCCGAGGTACATAGAACAGGCTACAAATTAAAAAACCCCCCTGTACCTAGTGGTAGAGGGGGGTAAATGGAGATCGACATGCTTTAACTGGCTGTCAGGTATTAATATATCACAATGTACGCCAGACCCTAATGCCCAGTTGCTCCCCTTCTATTCTCGGTTCACACCTGACCGACCATCCTTTGCCTGAAGTTATTTTCTTAACCTGTACTTCCGCTAGGTGAGTGTTGATGCACGGTACAAAGACCGACGTGCCTATACTCATCCCATCCCAGTTAACAATGATCTGAACCCCATCAGGATGCAGATCGAACGTTCGGAGTATTGGCGTTAGCATCTATAGATTCTGCGTCGAACTTCATAATTATTACGTCAGACGACGGTAGCTGTAGGTTAGTCCCTTTAGTCAGTCGGACCTTCCCTCGTTTCCCTTCGCAGTGTTTTATGACCTCGTTTATAAGGTGCGCGTAGTTAACTTGCAGGGAGCCGCACCATTCCTTGAGAGGTTTAGGCTTAACGTAGAACAGCTTGGTGTCAGTCTCGTACCGAGCAATGAGCTTCCCTCGCGCAATTTGCTCCGGTATCACTAGCTCATCCAATCCGTTGCCATGAACGGATCGGTTATCCAACGTGCTTTTGATCTGCAGAATGTAGCTTATATTTTCAGTGAAGAAATCATTCATAACGTCCAGCACTGACCTGCTCATACCCTGAATGTTGCTTTTATTCTGGGGGATCAAGTCAGACATGACCCATGAAAATACTCGCTTTGGATCGAAACTAATTAGCCCAGCCTTTTTGGCGATAATCAGACCGGTCATACATGCTGTAATGGCAGAGGACCAGAACCGATTTTCTGCTGTTAGCCCTCCGTGGTTATCCACACGTTGCTGTACAGTCGCGAGTAGTTTGCGATACGCATCTAAATTCTGCATCAGGTGTTGCAAGTATATCGGCCCCACTAGGCCATAATTATCGTATAGCCCCCGCTCAAACTTATCCGTGATATTTTTATCCTTCACCTCGTCAAAGATCCGGTCCACCTTGCATTCCAACACCCGTTGGGCCTCGGCTTTAGCTGCGAGTTTATCTAACGAAATATTTTCTATGATGCTGTTGTTACCGGTAAACACCGCCAGTGTTTGCCACGGCGCTCCCGTGTACCGTTCAACGTTTGAATTAGGCGACATGCGCCCCCGTTGCTTACCTCCGCTGAACTGATACACCATGTCGGAGGCTTCCTTCGGGCTCATGTTAGTTATCTCATCAACAGCTACAGGTATATTGTGGTACACCTCGGCTCGATTCATTTTGTAACTTAACGTGTCATCCTTCGTGAGCATAAGTTGCTCCGGATGGCCCCACACCCCGTTGATCGCCAATAGCATTGCTGTCTTGCCCGTACCACTGTCGTCATTATGGAAATGGATAGCGGCACACTTCACGTTCATTAGTTCCATCAACGGACTGCCGAAACTAATACCCATAGCGAACTGCTGTAGGAGAAACCTATCGTCGTCCCATAGCTTTATGTTCTTTTTCCAATCCTCCAAAGTACCCTTTGGTTCAAACATCGGAAACAACCCCATCGTCTGTACGGACGGCGGGTTAAACTCTATGCTATCGCGCATTACTTTCTGACTACCCAGTACAAAAGCACTGAGCGAATCGTCGGTCCACCCTAGTTGTTTATAGGCTTCCTCTGCGACACCTGTGGCTTGTAGTTCGTTTATCCAGTTAGTTGTGTAGGCCATAAGATCGTCTATCCGAAGTACCGCTACCCCCTGACTGGCAAGGGCTCGCCTCAATTCTTCCCTAGATGTGACTGCGCTGATTGGTAATGTGAACTCTCGTACGCCATCTTGGGGGAGATGTAGCCGCAGCACCACTGACTCCCCGACTTCTGCATCCAATACACGTTTAACAACGTACAAATCATTATGGTAAATCTGCCGTTCCTGTATCTCCCCATCGTCATCCCGCTGCCGTATGTAGATACCTCCGTTGGCACCCCGCACGTACGGGGCCGGATATTTCGGGATAGCGTACTCGTCCTCCACCGGTCCAGACTCGGTATATAGTCCGGTCTCCTCATCGACTTCGGCGGTACGTACGTTACGCCCAAGTGCTATAGGGGATTTTATCTTGCCCCAGTGAGGGCAATCCCCACATACACCTTCGTTAAACTCATCGAATTTAGCGCATGTATACGGGCCTTTAATAAGGCTGACCTTGTAAGTGGTCTCTTCGGGGGAATACTCTGGATGGTTTCTGGAGATTATTTGGGACGCTTCAACGGAGTCTTCGCAGAACTTTGCGATTGATAACCCCGCTCTCCACAGCGGCTCAACCATAGTCTCCTGATCTTTTATTATGCTGCGTAGTTGAGCGCACCCCTTACCGTCTTTTATCTTCAGCAGAATATCCCTGAAGCTATACTTGAAGTTGCCTATGAGGTTATCCATAAGCGCACTTCGTTCTTCCCTAGCGGCAGGAACTGGTATCAGGTCCCGCCCAAGCAATTCAGAGAATGTATCGAAGTCTACTGGTTCACTGAGGTCTCCCCCGGCCAGCAGTCCTACAGGCACCCCTGTAGTTTTTTTATAGTTATGTGTGTCAGGCACTCGGAGTATACGAGCACCGTCTGATGTGACGGCTGGGTCGGCGGCAAACTTATTATCTGCACATAGTCGTTTCAGATGGTCCGCAACAGGGAACCAGTCGTCATACGGGATAGCTTCTGTGAACGCCCAATAGACATGTACCCCATACCCACTACTGAGTATGAATGGTCGGGGTAACTTAAACCGTGTACAGAACTTACGTAGGGCTCTTACTGCTTCGCCCTTGGAAGAAAAATCTTTACCGGGACCGCAGTCCAAATCGAGAAATAGCGATTGGAGTTGAGCTATGTTGTCTACCCGTCTTGATCCGGGTTCCCTAAACGTGGCTAGGGCGAAATAAACATCGTACCCCTGTCCGTCAAATCGCTCGGCTTCGTCTATTAAATCTTCAACAGACTCATAAAATTTTTGGACAGGCTGCTGCTCTGTCCGTTTTGATGCAAACAGGCAGTAGTGACCTGAGTCACTAAGGACCGTCTGTAGAAATGTTATTGTGTGCACAAACCTGCTGTCCCCCGTGCTGCAATACGGTGAGTTTGTGCAGTAGTTGTTACGATTGGTGCCTTACCTACCGCACCGGGAGGGACACGGTGGCGCACGACACGCTTCATCGTAACTATTTCAAAGAGAGTGGTAGGGCGAATGACTTCCTACCAAAGACTGACGCTACTGCTCGCCTTTCCCAACTTGTGCGCCCTAGGTATAGAACGACCTCACGGGGGTTCAGTCGTCCCAATCGTCGATTATTGCAGCAAGATCTTCCTTTTCTTCCGCAGGCTTACTGGATTTAGCCTTCTTACGGACCACAGGTTCTTCAACCTTCTCCTCTTCGGCTTCCTCCTCTTCAGCCTCTTCTCCGAATATATCATCGGAGTCCTCAGATACCTCCTCTACCGGTTTAGCTGTAAAAGGATTATCACTGGCAGTGAAACCCTCGACTTTACTAAACGGGTTACGTTCCATCTCCGGGGCTAAATCAATAACCTGTATTGCGCGTAACCGAAGACTAACCCCATGACCCATAGTCCCTGAGTATGGGACCAACTCACAATGTATGTTCACGGTGCTGCCTGTTGTGAGTCTGAACCCATCAGGCAGTCTGTTGGTTTGAGCGTCGTACTCTTGCGGTTTAGCTGTAGGGTTACCTGAGTACGCAGCCTTTAGCTTGGCCCTCCCGATGAACTTACCATCATCGTTCTTCTGCCATGTAGGCTTACTGAGGGCAGGCCAGCCTTTCTGCTTACGCCCACCGTACGCGCTTTTCATAGCGGTAAACAGGGCCTTAGCGGTTGCCTGTGGCATGAGAAAATCCAGCGAGTACTCCGCGTTATCATCTGTTGCAGAACACGGTACGGATGAATTTTTGCCAGTGTCGAACCGGTACGGTTGATCGAGTTTCGGGTAACGTGCTTCAACATTCTCGATCATAAATGTTGAGTTTTTTACTTCCGCCATGTGACTAATCTCCGTTGGCATACCCCCCTTCGACAACCGAGAACGGCATAGAAGAGGGTTGTGGTACTACAGTTTCAAACTGTAATAGTTTTTTAGTGTCCGGGGCGTTTTTCAGATCCCGAACGTTATTGAACTCCTCCTGCTCCAGTGGGCGCACCGCCCTGAAAAACAACTTAGGAGTGTGACTACTTCGGTCAAACGACATCCGGGTCACTACGCTAATCGCAGACACGTTCCTTGCTGCAAGGAATTTAGCGTACGCCTGCAACGGCATACCCGAATTGTCAGACCCAAACACGCTCGTCGCGGATAACTGTAGAGCATAGGCATCTTGGTACTCGTCCATGCTCACGACTATGCGCTGACTGTATCTACAGGCACGGCCTCCGTTGCTCCCAGACCCACGTATATCTTTAGGGCAATCTATGCAACGCACCGCTTCCCGCTGGGCTTCCGGTACATTGGGGGATGGGCGTGCCGTATCGTCCGACCAGCATGTAGGCGCTTTCGGTGCAGACGGGTCGAACTCTCCAGCGTAGTACTGCCGACTGACCGGTGCTGCATCTACGATAACGACATCTAACTCCGGGTCATCGAATACATGGGTTTCCTGCCCACTATCAAGTGTCCGGAATTGATTGTCCCGTAGGCTCAACCGTTTCATTAGATGTCGTCGTCTATATTAATATCAGTAGGCACTGAACTAGTGATAGATTCTTCGTTGTCTTCCAACAAGGTCTTTTCTATCTTCGATATGTCGAATCTGTAGGTGTTCCCCACCTTCAGATAAGTACTCCTCGGGATACTTTTATTACGTATCCACGTACGGATAGTCGAAACACTAACGTTGAAATGGTCAGCCACAGCATCGATCTGGGCAAATCTACTAGAGGTCATATTTTATTTCCTACGTACACTGACAGAGTATTCTGTGCTGGCGTTCAGCCCTTGCGGGACTAGCTCCTCGTTTTCGGTGAGCCACTCCTTAATGTTCCCTTGGTGTACCCGCTTCTCCAATAACTCAGGGCACCCGTGTTCCAGAATGAACTCATGGAACTTCTCCCAATCACTCGTCCAGAACTTAGTCTTCGTGGTACGGTAGAACGAGCCGGACTCAGTCTTAACGCTCGTTACGTTGTTAACGTTACAGTGTTCCAACAGGGCTTCCTTAATTTTGTCCTGCTGGTCAATCAGCGTTGCGTCTTTCTCCGTAAACGCACGTTTGAGTTTTTCACGCTCATCCCGTATACGGATAAACACCCTCGTTAGTGTATCGACATCGCAGTCTGACATTCTGCCCAACCGTTCTAATTTGTTGTAGGGCAGAGACTATACTAACGTGCTCTACGCTAGTCAAGCAGATCTTTGTATAGATCGATGATTTTTGAGTGTACGTCGATTCTATTATCAAGTAGTGCGTATACACGCGACTCTACAGGGGACCCCTGTAGTTTAACTACCGTGCATTTGTGATCCTGCCCCGCCCTATGCACACGGGCATTAGCTTGGGCATATGTCTCAAGGGACGCGGTCGGACCCCACCACACAATCGTGTTCGCTGCTGTCAGGGTAACACCGTGCGCTGCAGCTTGTGGTTGTATCAGTAAGACGCGGGGGTCTTCACTAGTCTGGAACCTGTTAAATATATCGGTTCTCTTCCGAGCGTTAACGGCCCCATTGATTACCTCTGCAGGTACACCATCCGCAGTCAGCTTCTCATGCAGCAAAGATATTGCATGTCTGAACGGGATAAATACGAGTACTTTTTTACTGCTCTCTTCGATCACTTCCATCAGCACCTTGTAGCGATGCTTGATGTCGAACTCCAGTACCTCTCCGGTGTCGGTGTAGATAGCCCCGGCGCTTATCTGAAGGAGCTTATTCATATTCACGGCAGCGTTGGCCGCTGTAACGTCCTCTCCCGCTGCTTGTAATATAAATTTATCTTTAAGTTGTTTGTAATACGTAGACTGCTGCCGCGTTAGTTCGACCTTCCGGTTCACGTACACCATATCAGGCAGGTCAAGGCACTCTTCTTTCGTGAACCGTATCGCTGGCTGCAGGGCATCGAAAACTGTCTCTGTCGCGGTATCTTTAGGTATCCATTTGAACTGCGTAACTTTCACCATCACCTGATCGCGGAATGACCCGAAAAATCTAGGGACACCCTTTGGGTTCACCATCTTGGCAAGCCCATATGCATCAAGGGGGGACTGAGCCGCAGGCGTACCCGTCATCATCCACACCCATACGTCTGGGCCAACGAGCTTGTTAAGGGTCTTCCAGCGTTTGGTCTGTGCGTTTTTATAGTGGGTAGCTTCGTCCACAATCACCAAATCGAATCCACCTGCTATAAGGTCATCCAGCACCGTCTCTACGCCATCATAGTTAATGATTACGAACTCAGAGCCTTGCGCTATGATTTCTTTACGCTTATTGCGCGACCCGTGTGCTACGTCCACCGTGCGGTGCATAGCGAAGGTGAACAGGTCAGACCGCCACGCACTGTCCATAATCGACAGTGGGCACACCACCAGCACTCGGCTAATAACACCCTTATTAAGCAGGTAGTCTGCGGCCCATATTGCACTGGCTGTTTTCCCGGTGCCCTGCTCGTTAAAGCAGAACGCCTTCTGGTGCAACGTAAGAAAGGACGACGTAGCTTTCTGGTGGCTATACGGTGTGACGTTGCCCGACCACTTGTACTGTCCAAGGATGGGGGACGGTACATTTATGTCTAGGTTCTTTAGGACACGAGCCTCATCTACGCCCCAGTTTACGACGACCTTATCGCCTACTTTCTTACTCTTCGGTATAACTTCCGTTACTCGGTCAGGGTTCCGTAGCTTCAACAGCACCGCTGCGTTCTTGAATATTTCCATTATCTACGGCGACGTTTCGGCGGTTTACTGAGTGACCCGCCATGTGCACGGTTTGCGCTGCGACTTGTGATACGCACACCATCGGCGTTAGATCCGCCCCGGCTTAGCGGCTTGTTATGGGATACGTCTTTGCCCTCACGGCGATCCGCTTTCCCGTTTCCGTTAGCGTCCTTACCGTTTTTATCTATCTTGCGACGTGCACGTTGGCGCTCCATACGGGCAGCGTGTTCGCCCCGCGCCTTCTGTTGCTGGTATTCTTTTTTGTAGTCTCGCCTACGCATTGTTAGTTCCTTCCGTTATGAGGGCATACGACCACCTGACAGTGATTCCTGCATAGCCCACTGGGTATAGGGTTCCAGACATCGTTGTCTGCCGCCGCTTGCATCGTTTGATAGCGAGTCAGCCATTTATCCCACAGACTGTCTGCATCAAATGAAAAATATTTTTCGCGTATGAACTCATCGCTCACTACGAACAAGAGTCCCGCGTTAATCTTTTTGACAGTAGGGAAATGTTTGAACGTAGCCATTGCCATAAGCTCTAGCTGTCCTACATCCGCGTATCGTGCGCTCTTCCCCGTCTTGTAGTCGATCACCCATGCCCTGTCGTCAGCCACGATCAACAGGTCTACGACGCCACGGAACCAAACATTTTTATCGAAGAAACCACAAGGCTCCAGATCTTCGGTGAGCCCCATTTTTAGTTCGCAATGTTTCTCCCCATACCTGTCCCGCAACGACTCCAAAACTGGTATCGCAAACGAGAACTTCTCGGGTATAGGCGTACCGTCCCGTATAAATTTTTCAGCCGCTGTGTGGAACAGATTGCCGTAACGGATGGCCTCTGTCTCAATGAATGGGTACTCCCGTAGTATTTTTTCATGGTAGAACTGCTTAGGGCAGGTCTCAAAGCTCTTGGCTTTTGAGTACGACCACGGCGCAATCTTATGCGTTGTCTGCGGCTTCGCCATATGATTTTCCGATTCCCGATTCGCATGTGATGGGCAGTCCAAGTGCCCATGCCGGGGAACGATTCATAGCTGTCTCGATGTAGCTCGTTGCGACATCAATCTCATCTTCCGGCACGCAGCACACGATAGAGTCGTGCACTGTAAGCACGACCTTGTACCGTTTCGCCACTTCCAACATCTGCTCGCCGATTATGCAACGCGCCAACGCCTGACAGATGTTTTCCGTCACCTTGCCACCGTATATCTTGGTGCGGCCCCTACGAGTTTTATAGGAGAACTGCACACCTCGCTCACTCGGCTCGGCTTGCAGATCATCGTACCGTATCAGTAGTTGGTTCGGTAGTTTGATCCCGCTGTTGGCGCTATCCACTTGCAGTACGTTCGGTGCCAACGCGAAGTTTTCGTTGTTGTGCATAGCCTGCAACGCCCGTTGCGCGTCACGCCAGAACTGACTTATCTTCCAGTTGGCTTCCCGGTAGATATTTATGATCCTTCGTGCTTCATCTAGGCTGACGGACGTACCGAAAGTTTTTAGCTGGTCCTGAAACCGTACCGCACCCATGCCGTACCCGGCACCTAGGATAGTTGTCTTACCGACGAACCGTTGCTCCTTGGTGACTTCATCTTCAGGTACGTTATATATCCGTGAGGCCATTGCGATGTACACATCGTCGCCACGGGCGAATGCCTCTGTGAGATCCTCCTGCCCCGCCAGCCATGCCAACACCCGTGCCTCTATCTGAGAGGAATCGGCGTCGATCATAACGTGCCCTTCGGGGGCGACGATGCTGTACTTCAGACGTTTACCGTTAGGGCCACGACTCGGTAGGTTCTGTATGTTCACCTTGTCGTCACCACCCCACCGTCCGGTATGTGCAGCGTAGTACCGCACGGGTATCGGTAGCTTGCCCCGCTTTGCTATGTCGATGAACCGCTGGGTCCGTGTCTCTTCTAGGGTACTTTTATTACCTAACCTCGCGGACACTAGTGCTTGGACCTTGGGGTTGTCATGTTCTGCAAGGGCGGTGAACCCATCATCGGATTTCGCGAACGCAAACGTCTCCTTCCCCGTTGCAGGTGAGATCTTTAACGGAGGTTCGACACCCAGACCCTCCAGAAGCCCAGCGAACTTCTGGTTACTCATTAAATCTTCTTTGGACACATCCGCACGGGATAGCAACTCATCCTTGCTATCTCGGGTGCGTTGCAAATGCTCTTCCAGCAGGGGCAAATCCAGATCAACTACGGGGTGCGTGAACATACGCAGCGTAAGGTCGATTAGCCGTAGTTCTTTTTTAGGAAACCCTTTCTGTAGGAATATGTGGAACAACTTGTACGTTAACTCTACGTCGTTGACGCAGTAGTCCCCGTATCTATCCAGTTCGGCAGGTGTGAAGTCGTTGCGACGTTTACCTATCGCGTCGTTGACCTCCAGTCCCTTCTGGCCTATGCAATATCTCTCAGATAACGCCCTGAGACTTCCACCAACTTCCACCCCATGTAAAGCACGGGCAATGCACAGAGTATCGGTATAGACCCTAGGACTAATACCAAAGCGCCAAGAGAGTATAGCCCCATCAAACAGAGTGTTATGGGCCAGTACCATAGCGTTCGACCAGTCGAACTCTGTGAAATATTTTTCAAGCTGAGTATGTGTACCCGATGCCCATTCGGTCGGTCCATTGTTGACCTTGACTCCTATGCCGATGACTTCAAATCTAGGATCACGCACGTACTCCTCAGTCGTTAACTTACTGAGTGAATACTCCCTGTCGTAGTACGTTTCAAAATCTAGGGTTATTAAGTCCATTACTTCGCAAGCACCTCCGCGAGCTTCTGCATGTAGTGCTGCGCCTTCTGCAGATCAGAACTGTTTTTCCTACCCATCCTTGCGATGTACTTGATGGCGTTGCCCTTGAGGTACCCGACGAATTGGTCGTCTGTCATCCACGACTGCATTGCATCCCACGGGCGCACCGCTAGTGCAGTGTAGTGATCCCCGTCCACTTGGTAACTGTCCGCTGTTTTTTTAGTGGAGGTTTTCCTACGAAAGTGTTTTTTGTGCCCGTTGTGTTGACGTTTAATCACGTAGATGTAGTTCCGGGTGACCTTCAGCGCCTTAGCGGCTTCCGCTACCGTAACGTCTGGGTTAGCGTCGATGTACGCACGTATGCGATCTGCCTTGCTCTCTCCGTTAACGTTGTTGGTCATTGTCTCTCTCCTCTCTTATCTGTGCGCGTCTACGCATGTGCCGGGCATACCATAGGGATGCCTTAAAAAACCACCGCATGGGTGAATACTTCGGGGCCATACTGTGGGCTATGTACGCCCACAAAATAGCTTCCTCCCAATCGGCGCTACTTTTGTCCACGACCTTTGAATAAATCCAATTGGCCCGGATGAACTGCCTCACCTGTAAGGTGATAGGTAACTTCTTCGATATTATCTTCATTGATTATTATTGCTATACCACCAGCGGCAGCGATGTCGGTTAAGTTTTTCTCCTGTAATGCAGTAGGTTTATTCTTACCGGCCTTACACTCTATACCGAAAAATCTACCGTCATAGCACCCGACAATATCGGGTACGCCGCTCTTACCGTATCCTCCGGTGACCGGGTAGAAGTAGTACGCTCCCAACTGTTTCAGTATCGAGGTAACTTTCTTTTTAACCTTGCCTTCTGGGGTCATAGGCAACTCCTGTGACATTTTTTTGTGTAGTTCTGGCTCGTTAGGAATACCGTGGGTGACTCAGCACCTCTGACTCGTTAGCGTTTTCTGGGTGGATTGGTCGTAATGACTCGTTGTAGGGTTTTGGGTGACTAAATTTTTTTGACTCGTTAAGGGTCGTGGGGTGAATTGCACACTCTGACTCGTTGCAGGCTTTTGGGTGACTAAATTTCTTTGACTCGTTCATTCATCGCGGGTGAATCTTTGATGATGACTCGCTAAAGCTAGATGAGGGTGTTTCTTGCTTCGGCTCGTTTATTGTTTTTGAGTGTGTCGCTTCCCCATGACTCGTTTCATAGTGCTGGGTGACTAAACTGTCGGGACTCGTTCCTTGCGCTAGGGTGACTAAATGTCTTTGACTCGTTCCTTTAGCTAGGGTGAATATCGCTCTAATTTGACTAACAACGTGTTATTAGGTCGCTTACCTGTCTATTTCCATGCCTTTGAAAGCCATGGTTGTGTTTTGGAGGCTCTGTACATTTGTATGTCGTCCCCTCCGAACTTGGTTCTGCAGGCTTTGCAGAATCGTGCTTTGTAGTGAATGAATCGACCACAAACGCATTTTTTAGGTTTCTTGTTCATTAAGTGGTTACTCGTATGACTCGTTTAGACCTTCCGAGTGATTCAACTTCATATGGCTCGTTCGACATCACTGGGTGACTGCGATGGAATGACTCGTTAAACAATTCTGGGTGACTTACTCAGTGTGACTCGCTTGTGTGCGTTGGGTGACTTGCCGGTAATGGCTCGTTTTGGCTGCATAGGTGACTAAGTTTCTTTGACTCGCTTAACTTCATTGGGTGAATAGCCAACTATGACTCGTTTATGTTGTCTGAGTTATTTATCGTCTGGTGACTCGTTGTTTGCTTTCGGGTGACTCTGAACCACTGACTCGTTTTTGCCAAATGGGCGACTATAGATCTCTGACTCGTTTTCATGCACTGGGTGTCTTCTTCCCCTCTGACTCGTTCTCATAAACTGGGTGTCTTCCTTCCCTCTGACTCGTTCTATGAAGGTGGGTGACTCCGCTCGTATGACTCGCTCGACCACGCTGGGTGAATTTACATATTCTGACTCGTTTTGGTTGCATGGGTGACTCGTAAATCCTGACTCGTTAGACGACTATGGGTGACTCCAAAATCCTGACTCGTTAAGCAATCCTGAGTGTATTCTCGTCTCTGACTCGTTCTGTAATCCTTGGGTGACTCCGCTCGTTTTGACTCGTTCTATGCTTCTGGGTGACTAAGGTGGTCCTGACTCGCTTCCATGGATTGGATGACTAGACGAATTTGGCGTAATCCATCACGCTACCTTGTGTGTAATCCCGAGCTTGGCCTCGGAGTATTCTGGGGCGACAGGCAGTCCTTCCAGTGCACGCCACGCCTTATACAAATCGGTCAAGAATCGTTTGACCATGTAGCGCACTGCCATGTTGTGGATATGCCCCTTAGTTTTTTCTGCGTGGGCAGGCATGTGCTGCAAACGATGCTTGTAATTGTCGTACACCTCGCGGTATGGACCCCCGGTCTTAATGAACGATGAGCCCAAGACCCCAATCAACTTCGTTTTGACAAATGGGTTGAACGAGATTCCTTTCTTGATTTGCTCCTTACCGTCCCTGTCGGTGTACGTCTGGTCAACGAGATGTTCTTTCTGACGTGAACGACCCTTACCGTTGACAACATCGAGACCGGCGTAAGCGTGAAGTGATGACGGGTACTCGGCCTTATGGATGTCGAACTGTGAAATAACTACAGCAGACATCATCGGACCGCAGCCTTTCACGTCTTCCAAGAACACCTTGTATATTGGGAACTCCTTGACCGCCTGTTGGATACGCTTCTCCGCATCCTGTTCCGCTTCCATCAGGCTGTCATACATTTCTATCAGGGCGATTTCCGAAAACGTGGAGATGTGACCGTCCTGTTTGAAATTGCGTGGGGTCAGGCGAGCTACCCCATCCGTTATGCGGGTATAAGAACGGCGCAGGCTCTGCAGCAGCAACTTCGCGTCTACCTCTAGTTCTTCCTCACTGGTTCCGGGGTCCTGCCCGATCTTGTCCTTGAAGTTAGCAACAACAGCGTTACCGATCTGAATGCGATTACGCTGAATCGTGTAGAAACCGTTAACGAGGGACTTGAGTACTAGACTGTCTATATTCATTTTTCTTACTCTCCGAACTGGTATCAAATGTGAAGTGCCCCGTTCTGACCAACGGGTGGGGCGGACCCGCTCACACACCTGAAAAATCAGGCTGGCCTAGAGATCTACTGGCTCGTAAACACAGAACACATCTGCGCTGAGCCGTCTACCTATACCCTCAATCTCCCGGTGCTGAGACGATTCAGGAACTGCGAACAGTGTTGCCACTGCGCGATGCATCCATACAGGTAAATCATTAATGTTTGTGTAATCCTTCAACCCCTGCTCGTCACTACCGAATGTTGTTGTACGAACGGTAATGTTGTCGGGGTTGAAGGTTACGTAGTGGATCGTACCGGACTCAACCATAATGTGTCAACTAGTACGGGGACCCGTAGATACACATGTTGTCCTCATTATGGCGGTAGCCCCAACCGGGCATCTCGGTCTCATCCTCTAGGGAGTAGATCGGTAGCAGTCGGTCACGGAAAGACACAGGGACCTGCTGCAACAGGTCAGAAACTTCTACCAGTGCCACCGGGGCCGTACGTAGTCGGGCCACTTGCGGTAGGTACGGCGCGTCCGGATCAATGACCACCTTCTGGGTCAGTCTGGACACATGCGCCCAGTCCATGTCTTTGCTCCAGTCCTCCGCGTTGTCCCAGTCCCGCGCCCCGTACACTAACTGTCTGCGATGTCTGAGTAATGATGGCGGTTGGTTGGGCGCTTGCATCGCGTTGACCCTATTGACCACTAGCAGCTTCGCGCCCTCGGGGTGCCGGGACATAACAAACGTCATAGCCTCGGGGGGAGCCCCGCTGATACGCTCCAACTCCAGCACCCTAGAGAACTTATCGGCTAACGTGCCGTCTGAGGGGACGTAGCCCCCCTGTATTGCGTGGTACAACTCTTTGAGGGGAGGTAGATCGAACACAGGTATTCTCGAATCGTTGCCGTAGAGCATGAACGCTTTAGAGATACCGTAGTAACTCCCGTATTTATTGTTGGGGTCCTTTGACCCGAAGATAAGATCTTTTACAGCATCGTCCAACAGGTCTGTGTTCGCTCGTTTATTCCCCCTCCACGCTAGGTCAATGTCGTATAGCATCCGAGCCGCGATTGCTTCATCGGGCTCCAAGCGTATATTTCTAGCCAGAATATCCTGTGCGCGGCTCCACTTGTCGGTGCTGTTAATGTAGTGCCCTTTACTTACGGGGTCGTAGCGGTAGTTGCGTATTCGATGGGAGTAGACCTGCCACCGTTTATTATTTATCCGATCATCTACTGTCACCGTGGCAACGGTAAAAGGTTGCCCCTCAAAGTAGACAGAAAATTTTATCGGCGCTGTCGGCCCTCCTTGGAGTCCGAACGTCGGAATAACCCGGAGGCGTCCGTCCACGTCACACGCACGGTAAATAAATGACACTGTACGTACGATAAGGTCGGTGAGGTTCCCATGGGTAGGATGCTGTTTCGGGGAGCGTTGATGTTCCCAGTCTAGTATCTCCTTCAACCACTCGATGCTCCATCGGGATGAAGGGTCACCGTCCCAGAACACAGGTGACTTAATCCTAGACGCATGTACTGCATCTGAAACAGGGGTGCTTGGGTACTTACGATCTGCTGCTAGAATGTTGTTAACCATACCCATAACTAAATGCTCTCTTCTGTGTGTGAATTTTTTTCTTGTATCTTGGCAAGCGCACCGGGGTTCTGCGTCCGTAGCGCATCCTCGTAACCAGCAACATATGCGTCGAGCCGGTAATGCATGGCCTCCCTTGCGAGTGGCAGTCGGAACCCTCGGGGGGAATCAACGGCACCTGTGAGACTATCCTCGTACCATAGGTGCCACTTGCTAGTGGGACTGTCGGCTACCCGCTCCAACTTATATACACGGGTGTGGAAGTACCCCTCGGTCGTCCACCCACCCCGCTCCGCCATAGCATTGAGGTAGTCGAGATTCCTAGTCAGTAAATAATCAGGGATCATTTTCGTCTCTCTCCTAGAGCATTATGTCGGCATCGGTGACGTGGACTACCTTGCCCACAGTCGGATGCGCGTCTTTGTTATTGATGACCACCCACAACACCGGGCAGTCCCAGTTACCCCAGTCACCGTCGTATATATCTCCATCGGTGAACACAACTACAGCCTGAGGTTTTACCTTGTGTTCCCGAAGGTACTCGGGCACCACTGCCACCGTAGTACCACCACCGCCTAACGGCTTGGCTGTCTTGGCGATGTTGTCGTAGTCGGCTGGCTCGTAGTGCTCCAGCGGCCACACTTTGGTATCCCAGTACGCAATACTCACACGCTCTGGCTTGACCTCTTTGCATATCCCAGCCACTTCCGACATGCACCGGGTGAACACGTTGTCCATCCACATCGATGCCGATGTATCAACGGCGAGCACCAGCGGACCCACCCGCTCCGATATACCGGATGGTAGATATATTCTGTGAGCCAGATAGCGGCGGTTGGGTCTGCTGAACGTACGGGTGTCGTTGCCCCGCATGGTGCTACGGGTGAAGTCCCGCATCACCTCTCTGTAGTTAATTTTGGGTAACGTCAGTTCGTCAAAGTCCAGCTTCCCTGCCTGACCACTGACCTTGCTTGCGACAAACTTACCCTGTCGTATCGCGTCATTGATCTTGCGCTTGATCTCCTCCTCTTCGTCAGGCGTACGCCCGTCGAAATCGTGGTCATCGAGAAGTACGGGTTGACCATCATCGGTACTGGAACCACCACCCCCACCACCCTGACCATCGTCACCATCACCCTCGCCATCACCGTCACCATCACCTTCGCCATCACCGTCGCCCTGCTCGTACAGGTCGTAAAAGATCTCTGGCACGGACCAGCCCCGGTACTTCTCGTCAATGCATAGCCCCTCGCATGGACGCTCGACAAACCCCGGATAGTCGCGGAACGTATCCTCGATAAACAGGTTGTTCCAGAAGTCCATCGCCACGTTGGCTAACATTGGGTTGAGCTTCGTTAGATTTTTATAGACCCACGGATGCTGCCCTAACTCGTGCCCGTTCTCGTGGCAGACCAGATAGCGCAACTGTGCGTCGTTGAGTCCTCCGATAAACTCCCTGCCGTAGAGCGTGAGGTAGCCATCGGTACAGGCAGTGGACACATCCTCGACTACCCGATCCTCCCCCACCATGACGACAGCGTTCCATCCTGCTGCCGCCTCATGCTCTATGATCTGTGCCTTCGCCATAGCGATACGTTGCTCGGGCGAAACATTCATTGCTGTATTTATAAGTGCCATTGTTGTTCTCTCCTTATGCGAACAGGTGCTTGTTAGCCATGTGCCAGTCACCTGCACCCTTGGCGCTGGATACAAAGTCACGACGCTTCCGCCACTTGTCGATAGCATCGGTACCCGCCTTGGGTTCGTTGCGCGTTGCTATCATCATGAACAGCATCTGCACCTCGGCAGGGAGTCGGTACATGTACGTCATCCACTGGTCCACCCAGCTACGATCCACTGCGGCAAGCGCCTTGAATAACAACAGGTAGTTGGCGGCAGGATTCGATGAGACAGGAGTGCCATCGGGGTCATCCTTGATCTGATCGAACGAGACGAGATCATCACCCAGTCGGACCATCGCCATGAGTGCTTCGCCAGCGACCTCACCCACCGAACCATTCACCCCTGCGGATATGATGCGGTTGGCGCTTGCGACACCTATCCGGTCCACGAGTGCGGCACGACCCTTGAGAATCGTAGACGCACGCTCCGCACTACGTGGCGAGAAAAATTTCTTACGTGTGGACTGCGGATGGTAGATGTACGGATTGGACTCGGGATCTGCGTGCTCTAAAAATATATCTGTGACTGCTGGAGTCTCCTTGATGAACGTCAGCATGGTGGTGTCCCAACCATTGGCTGCGCCATATACGAGCAGGTCATCCACGGACAACGGCTTCATGAAGATTTCCACTACCCGGTCGTTGAGGTGGGCACCGATCTCATCACCCAGACCCTCGGCTTCCAGATTCGACAGGCCAATCACGTACGAACCTTCCGGCAGGTGGTAGTCATTCATCCTCTGCTCGTTCACCGTGTCGCCTATAGTGTTATGGCACGACTTCGGAGCCTTCCAAATCTCGTCAAGGATAAGTATCACAGGACGCTCGGAGTCGAACCCCAACCCGGCGCGTGGCGTGAACTTTACGAACTTCTCCTCTTTGAGATCGTTCAGGTTGGCAGGCATCGACAGATCGCCTTGGTCCTGCATACCTGCACAGTTGATGACTATTACGTCATGGTTGGGCAGTCGCTCCCGCAGTAGGCTGGATATGCCCTGCGTCTTGCCGTTCCCCATCGGGCCGTTGATTAGCGTTGTGACACCCGGACCGTAGCTGAGGATGCCTTCGACTACTTCATAAATATCTAGTGCTTTTTCCATGTAGTTCATTACGTTTCTCTCTCGTGTGATTCCTAATAACACCCGTTATTAGGATTGGTTGTGTTGTTGGTGTTGTGTGTGATTGTTAAATGTCGAAAACCGTCAGATCCTTGAGGATCGTATCGACCTTGGCTTTAGTGGTGACCCGCAGTGTCTCACTGTGTCGGAGCGCCTCAGGCTCACCGATGGTCTGCAACAGGTCCTGAATGTCACGCTTGATCCGCTGCGATTTGGTATCCGTAACAGGCAGCGCATCGAACAGTTTTAACGCTGTCTCCAGATTCGATGTGATACTGCTACGAAACACTTTCTTCTGGTCAGCGTCGGTATAGTCGAGCCGCTCGCCTAGGTGAGTCAGTCGGTCCACGGCCACTGCGTAGACATCCTCAACTACTCCGTTGACCATGCCCTGATGTGCAGCAACCATCTGCTCGCGGAGCGCATCGGCTGCGTCACGCTCGATATTCAGGATGGGATTGTTCTGCGCTTCCAGCATCGAACCCAAGCGCATCGGACCCTCCAACCCGAACCGGAACATACCGGAACGGCGCAACTGCTCCTTGGTATAGAACGGATCGGACGCCTCCTCGGCAAACGCGATGTCGTGTGCCTCCTCTAATGTTTTACCCTGCACCTTCAGAGCCTCAACACGTACGGGGTCGGGGTAACCACGCATGACCTCGGGCGTCGGGTACTGGGACGGATCGAACAGCAGGCTCCCCCTCCCTCCAAGACCATCGGCCAACTCACTGAAGCCCTGCACCTCCAACTCCGCGTACAACTCGTCATATACATGCAGGAACTCCTGCACCTTGGGGTACCAGACCTGACTCTTACGCTCGGAGAACCACTCGACAAACTCCGCGAATCTGGAGTTAGGCAACACACCCAGTGAGCGTGCACCCAACAGTGGTACCGTGTTGGCGTAGTGGTAGTTGCGAGACGTGCCGTCGATGTTGCCGATCTCCCACACCAGCGCACCACCTCGGGTGTTCCTACCTCCCAGTAAATCTTTATTGACAGTGCTAGAGCCTCTCTGATTCCTAAACTTCTCCATGACTGCCTCGTTGGCACCCTTGGCATTGCGTTTTGTGTTCCATGCGCGGTGCGTGAACTTCACAACGGTGGTGGCAGCGTCAATGCCGCTCTCTGGTGTTGCGGGTACTGCTGTATTGATGTCACTCATTCTTGCTTCTCCTAGTGTGTTTCCTAATAACACCGTTATTAGGTCTTGCTAATGTGGGGTCAGGTCTCGACCCCTTGGTACAACATGTCATAAAAATACAGGCCCATTATATCAAAGGTAGTAGGGCTTGTCAAACGACTATCAGGCGTAGTAGGGAGTGGCTAGAAGTGTAATGTTCTGTTGTTCTGTGTAATGTTCGGCTATTGTTCGCAAGCAAGTCATTGATAAACAAGGAATGTTCGATTGTTCGCTGGTTCGGGCTGTATGAAGGGCTGCGGGAAGGGAGGGGGAGAAGGCGGGGAAAAACGAACAATAGAGGGGGGCCGCCACAATGTCCGTGCGTAATTTTACTAAAAACGAACATTATAAAAAAAAATAGATTTAATAAGATATACAAAGATTTGATAGGTAAACCCAAGCAACTCTAGGCACGTCCTACCACTACTTGCTACAGGAGCATAATGTTCGGACTGAAGCGAACATTACCGAACATTACGAACATTAAGCGAACATTACCGAACATTGTCCTAATAACGTTGTTATTAGGACGCAACGCGGATCAGTAACTGGTATCAGGTATCTAGCTGCTGTGCCTAATAACGTGTTATTAGTCTAAGACGCAACGCGGATCAGTAACTGGTTTCAGGTATTTAATCAGGGCAAGGGGCGCAACGCGGATCAGTAACTGGTATCAACGGACCCCGAAGGGTCCGTTGGGTGGGTGGGTCAGTCTCTGGCATGATCGACACGTTTCTCCAAGTCGCGGAGTCGGTTGTGTTCGATAAGCAGCACTTTGTCCATGGCCGCTTCGCGTTCCTTGAATGTCGCGATCAGGTCCTCATAGTTTTGCACCATGCGCTCGTGCCGTTGCTCCAGTTCGGCGAGTCGGGCTGGTGCGACACTGAATGTCGAGATTAGGGTCTCTTGCCGCGAACGTTGGACCTCCAGTTCGGCGATCCGGCGGTCCTGCGCGAAGATGCGCTGCTTGAGTGTCGCTATCTGTTTGTCGCCTTCGGCCAGCGTTTCTCTAATGACCGGCACGAGCGACCGATAGTCCATCCATTCTTGCGCCGAGGCATCCTCAGTCGCTGCGAGGTACTCGGCGAGGACGACGGGCCGGTCGGTGAGCGGATCGGGCCGCTCCTCTTCAGTGTTCCCAATGTCCACCTTGCGGGTAGCCATTGGTGCGGGTATCTCCATCGTGTGCACAAAATGCCTCGCGGCCATCAGGCCGCCTGCCAAGACGATGAGCACGCCCATCACAATCAATTCTTCGGTGTTCATGTTTCTCTCTCTCTTAGATGATGGGGACCCTTGCGGGTCCCCGTTTGGTGGTTAGTCGTTCGCCTTTGCGTAGGCATCGGCCTGCTCTTCATCGCTCGGCTCCGGAGTCGGGCCGTCGAGTGCCACCAGTGCCGCTGCGATGGCCTGATCAGCCTGCCGCATCCGCTCTTGCATTTTGAGATCCGCCAGACCTTCGATGCTCTTCTTGGCGTCCTCCAAACGCTTGCGGAGCCTGTCGATTTCCGTGGTGACCTTCGTGGTCTTGGTCTTGGGATTAACCGCCCGGTCGACCGCATCGCGTAGTCGTCGCATATAGCTCCCCGGTCCGCCGTTATGGGCTTTGTAGATCGCCTGCTGGCGTTCCGTGCGGTCGTTCTTGGCTATCACGTAGTCCCATTTGCCGCTGGACTTCAGTTCCTTGCGGAGGACCTTTTTCACGGGTTCCTTGTCCTGCGGCCAAGATTCGATGATGGCGTTCCGAACTGTCTCGTAGAAGGCGAGCCGCGATGGCACTTCATTGCCGATTAGCTTGCGGTCGATACCGAAGGACTCGATAAGCTTGCGTGTGGGATCGCACAGCATGTCAGGCGTCGCGCCTGCCGCTACCATCGCCGCCACAGCGTTAGTCTGCTTGCCCTCCGCTCGCTCAATGCTGCGCTCCGCGTTCGTGAAGTCCAGCAGGTTCGCCATGATGCCCTCACGGGCCGTTTCGATTGAATTGCTCATTTGTTGCTCTCTAGTTGTGAATGATGTCTCACGGTGTCGCTGCGAGACAGGACGAACTATCGCATAGTCAGGCGTGACATACAATAGATATCCATCACAAGATCTACCTAATGACACTGTCATTAGCATTTTCCAGACCGCCGACCCTACCCGCCCCCTATGCACCCCTAACTCATATGGGACTCCACGCTCCTATGTATTACTAATCTCCACGAACAATTCGTATTTTTCTGAGTTGGGGCCCCCACCCCCCTCTATATAGGAAGTACCCCCGGTAGGAGTCCCAACCTCCTTGTGCAAAAAATAATTTTTCTATATAAACGCTCACAAATACTCACCCAAACGGGTGATCTGATATGGCTCTGGTACTGCAACCCGAGATAGGGGTCCCTTATAGCGATGATGTGCCCTATACCGACCTACGAAAGTGGGCGGAAGCGGCATGTAACACGGCCCGGATGCTGGAAGAGCATGGGCTGGACCTCACTGCGACCAAGGAAGATGAGGAGTTCGCGGCCAAACTTGCGCTGGTGTATGCCGAAAATCCCGAAACGGCTACAAAAGCGGTCAGGTCAAGGGCAGCAACTGCGGTACCTCCCGCCTCCTTGGAGTCAACTAAGAACATACTGAACGAGTTCGGCCATTCCGTGGTCGAAAGTGCGGTTCAGGTGCGGCATTTAGTCACTAACAAGCTCTTAGAAGAGACCGAGAACCCCGATCCGAGGGTGCGGATTCGTGCATTGGAGCTTTTAGGCAAGATTTCGGACGTAGGACTGTTCGCGGAGAAGTCTGAAGTGACTATTACCCACCAGACGACCGACGAATTACGGGAAAGGCTTCGGGCTAAGCTGGAAAGAGTGATAAACCCGCCCCTTGAGATCGCCCCTGCGACCATAATCGACGGGGAAGTGATCGATGTGGACGAAGAATTGGGCCTGACGGCTAATACCTCTAAAGGTATAGGCGGTACGGATGAGTGACCCCGCTGCAAGTTTTTCCGACGAAGATTTATCGCAGCTTTTAGAGAATATCGACGCTTTTAGCGACACTGAAGTGGCTGAAATCTACCAAATGGTGGATGAGCTTGAGAGTCGTCGTGCCAATACTGCCGCGTACACGGATCTGGTCGAATTTTGCAAGCGTATGCAGCCCGATTACATCGTGGGCAAGCACCATAAGATCCTAGCCGACCTTTTGATGTCGATTGAGCGCGGGGACAAGGACCGTATTTGCGTAAATATCCCGCCACGCCACGGAAAATCGCAACTTGTCTCGATTATGTTCCCTGCGTGGTTTCTGGGACGTAATCCGGGTAAGAAAGTCATGATGGTGTCCCACACCACGGACCTTGCTGTGGATTTTGGCCGTAAAGTTCGGAATATGATCGCGTCTGAGGAATATAAGGAGATATTCCCTACGGTTGCGCTCGCGCAGGACAGCAAATCTGCGGGTAGGTGGAATACTAATGTAGGTGGCGAGTACTACGCCTGTGGTATCGGCTCTGCTCTGGCTGGTCGTGGTGCGGATTTGTTGCTGGTGGACGACCCCCACTCTGAGCAGGACGTTATTAACGGTAATTTCGGGGTGTTTGAGAAAGCCTACGAGTGGTTCACCTTCGGTGCTCGTACCCGTCTCATGCCTCAGGGCCGCGTAGCGATTATTCAGACCCGCTGGCATATGGATGACCTGACCGGGCGGGTGACCAAGGATATGGTTCAGCAGCCTCGCGCCGATCAGTATGAGGTAGTGGAGTTTCCGGCGATATTGGAGGTGCAGGAGGACGAGGAGTTGGTTGAGAAGCCGCTCTGGCCTGAGTTCTTCGATTTGGACGCGCTACTCCGTACCAAGGCGTCTATGCCGACATTCCAGTGGAATGCCCAGTACCAGCAGCAGCCTACGGCAGAAGAAGCCTCTATTGTTAAGCGGGAGTGGTGGGGCTCATGGGAACCGGACGATCCACCCTCCTGTGAGTACATTATTATGTCGTTGGACGCAGCGGCAGAGACCCACAACCGTGCTGATTACACGGCACTGACTACATGGGGTGTGTTCTTTAACGAGAACGAGGGTATCCATAACATCATCCTGCTGAACAGCATCAAGAAGCGGATGGAGTTCCCTGAACTGAAGAACCTCGCGATGGAGGAGTACGCTGAGTGGGAGCCGGATGCGTTCATAGTGGAGAAAAAATCTGCCGGGACGGCGCTGTATCAGGAGATGCGGAGAATGGGCCTGCCCGTCTCTGAGTACACTCCGCATCGGGGCACTGGGGATAAGTTGGCGCGGTTAAATTCAGTAGCGGATATTGTTGCATCAGGACTTGTGTGGGCACCTCCCACCCGGTGGGCAGAGGAGGTAATTGAGGAGATTGCTGGATTTCCGTTTATGAGTCATGATGACTTGGTTGACTCCACAGTCATGGCGCTTATGCGCTTCCGTCAAGGCGGTTTTATACGCTTACCCACAGACGAACCCGACGAACTTCGTTACTTCAAACAACGCCGTGGCGGTTATTATTAACCGTCCTCGTATAGACAGGTCGCCTTATGGCTATTGAGAAAGGACTGTACGCCGCTCCTACCGGACTCGGCATTGCTGGAGAAGCTACAGATCTTGAAATTGAGATAGTAGACCCGGAAGCGGTCATGTTGAGCGACGGGAGCATGGAGATAACCATTGTTCCTGACGCAGAAGAAGCGGACTTTATGGAGTTCGACGCCAATCTTGCAGAGGCTCTTGATGAGTCTCAGTTGCGTGCCCTCGCACAGGATGTGACCGGGCATGTTAAGACCGACATTGATAGCCGCAAAGAGTGGGCGGATACCTTCGTTAAGGGGTTGGAGGTACTGGGGTTCAAGTACGAGGAGCGTGCGGAGCCTTGGGAAGGTGCGTGTGGGGTTTATTCCACAGTGCTGGCGGAAGCGGCTATCCGGTTCCAAGCCGAAACTATGTCGGAGACTTTTCCGGCGGCTGGCCCCGTTAAGGTTAAAATTCTAGGGCAGGAGACCAAAGCTAAGCTGGAAGCCTCGGAGCGGGTGAAGGCGGACATGAACTATGAGCTTACTGAGCACATGGTTGAGTACCGTCCGGAGCACGAACGGCTGCTGTATAGCCTTGGGCTGGCCGGTAGTGCCTTCAAAAAAGTTTATTTTGACCCGAATCTTGGCCGACAGGCTGCTATCTATATACCCGCCGAAGATGTCATTGTTCCTTACGGTGCGAGCCATATTGAGACGGCTGAACGTGTTACGCACATCATGCGTAAGACAAAGAACGAGGTACGGAAACTTCAGGCGTCCGGGTTCTACGCGGATGTTGAATTGGGTGACCCCCAGCCGTACCACACCGACATCGAAGAGAAAAAAGCCGAAGAAGGTGGGTTTACCCTCAATGATGACGGGCGGTACACCCTATATGAGGTCCATGCGGATCTTATTATCGATGGTGTTGATGACGACGATGATATTGCTAAGCCTTACGTTGTTACTATTGAGCAGGGTAGTAATGAAGTTTTAGCGGTACGCAGGAACTGGGACGAGACAGACCCACTGACCCTGAAGCGGCAGCACTTTGTCCACTATGTATATGTACCGGGTTTCGGCTTTTATGGGCTGGGGCTGATACATATCATAGGGGGGTACGCCCGAGCGGGAACGTCGCTCCTACGGCAATTGGTGGACGCAGGCACCCTGTCTAACCTTCCGGGGGGTCTGAAATCCCGTGGGTTGCGTATAAAGGGTGATGACACCCCGATTGAGCCGGGGGAGTGGAAAGACGTTGATGTGCCGTCCGGATCGATCCGCGACAACATCATGCCCCTTCCTTATAAGGAACCGAGTCAGACACTGGTCGCGTTACTGAATCAGATAACGCAGGAAGGCCGTAGACTCGGGGCCATCAGTGACATGAATATTTCTGACATGTCTGCCAACGCGCCAGTGGGTACGACGTTGGCCTTGTTGGAACGCACGCTCAAGCCTATGGCGGCTGTACAGGCTCGTGTGCACTACGCTATGAAACAGGAGTTCAAGCTCCTGAAATCGATTCTTGCGGAGTACGCCCCCGCTGAGTACGGGTACGAGCCTCTCCGAGGGGAGGTAAGCGCAAAGCAGGACGACTACGCGATGGTCGATGTGCTGCCTGTCAGTGACCCGAATAGTTCTACTATGGCGCAGCGGGTGGTGCAGTATCAGGCTGTGCTACAGATGTCTCAGTCTGCTCCGCAGATATATGACCTGCCCCAGTTGCACCGTCAGATGATTGAGGTGCTGGGGGTTAAAAACGCAGACAAATTGGTACCGACTCGTGATGATGCTAAACCGGCTGATCCAGTCAGTGAGAACATGGATGCTCTGGTTGGTAAGCCTCTCAAGGCGTTTCTCAATCAGGACCACGACGCTCACATCACTACACATACATCTTTCATGCAAGATCCAATGGTTGCTCAGCTTGTTGGGCAGAACCCTCAAGCGCAGCAGATCATGGCTTCGTTGCAAGCGCATATCGCTGAGCACTTGGGCTTCAAGTACCGGAAGCAGATGGAAGAGAAACTGGGCGTTGCGTTACCGCCGCCTAATGAAGAGCTACCGGAGAATATTGAAGTAGAACTGTCGCAGCTACTGGCTAAGGCGGGTACACAGTTAACCCAGACTCACCAGAAGGAAGCAGCGCAGCAGAAAGCCCAGCAGCAGGCGCAAGATCCTGTGTTACAATTACAACAACAGGAGCTTCAGATTAAGGCGCAAGAGGTACAGCGTAAGACCGCTAAGGATCAACTTGATGCCACTGTTAAGCAGCAGGAACTGCAGCGCAAGGCACAGAAGGACATGGTTGACAGCGTAGTTGAGTCTGAAAAGCTGGCTTTGGAGCGTAAAGAACTTGAAATGGACGCCGAAAAGGAAGGCGTTAAGTTTGCAGCAGACCGACGCCGGGACCGGACAAAACTGGATCTGGAGTTAGCGAAGATGGCTTCATCTATGGCGAAGCCTAGGAATACTAAGGACACGTAGTGGCGAAAACCCTCTTTGAGGTGCTTACGGATCGGATAGACGATCAGATCTCATCATCCACTGAATTTTTAACCGCCGGTTCCGCAAAAGATTTTGCGAACTACCGGGAAATTGTTGGGCTGCTTCGGGGTCTGCAGTCCAGCAAGGCTATTGTAGAAGACCTCTCGCGCAATTACGGTGATAACGATGAGTGAGGCTAATGTCGCTTCTTTGACTGAAGAAGAGTGGGAAGCGCAGCTACCCGTCCCTGTGGGATACCGGATTCTGGTGGCACTACCTGATGTTGAAGAACGTTATGAAGGTAGTGAGATCCTGAAGACGGAAGGGGAGAAGAACAAAGAGTTCATTCTTTCTATCCTAGGTATTGTCCTAGACATGGGCGAAGACGCCTATAAGGACCCTGATCGTTACCCTAACGGGCCTTGGTGTAAGCAGGGCGATTACGTCATGTTTCGCATGAACACCGGAACCCGATTCAAAGTAAACGGGAAGGAATACCGCCTTATGAACGATGATTCCATCGAGGCGGTTATCCCTGATCCCCGTGGGATTATGACGGTCTAGGAGGCGATATGGCTTTTCAAAAAGTTGAGTTTGAGTTCCCTCATGAGTCGGAGTCCGACAAGGATGAGGTTGAGATCGAGATCGAACCCTCCAGCGCCACGGTTGTGGGGCAGGAGACCAAGGTCGAGTCTGAGGCTGACAGCAGCGATTATGAACTGGAAGTCGTTGATGACACCCCTGAAGCGGACCGTGGCCGAACTCCTTCTGAGCCTCCTGCAGAGGTAACGGAGGACGAACTTCAGGAATATTCAGAGAAAGTTCGCCGTCGTATCCAGCATTTCAGCAAGGGCTACCACGACGAACGTCGTGCCAAAGAAACGGCATTGCGGGAGCGTGAAGAACTGGAACGGATGACTCAACAACTCCTAAATGAAAATAAGGAGTTAAAGGGTAACGTCACCAAAAACCAGACAGCCCTCCTTGAGCAAGCACGTAAAACGGCTGAGTTTGAGCTTGATTCCGCGAAGCAGGCATACAAAGACGCCTACGAGGGGGGAGACTCAGATGCCGTTGTCGCTGCTCAAGACACGCTAACTACGGCGAAGATTAAAGCTGACAAGCTGACCAACTTCAAAGTACCGGCTTTACAGGAAGAAGAAACTCCGGTACAAAGCGAAACAACTACCCCGCCACCGAACGTTGACCCCAGATTGGTTGCTTGGCAAGAACGCAATCCTTGGTTCAACAAAGATACTGAAATGACGGGCTTTGCGATGGCGGTGCATACAAAGCTCGTTAATGAAGACGGAGTAAATCCCGTCTCCGATGAATACTACGAGCGTCTCGATGCTCGGATGCGAAGTACATTCCCTGAAAATTTTGAGGGGGATGAAGAGGTACGAAAACCGAAAAAGCGGTCAAATGTGGTTGCCCCCGCTACGCGGAGCACTACTCCTAAACGAATTAGGTTAACGCAGACACAGTTGACACTTGCTAAAAGGTTGGGTTTAACCCCTGAACAGTACGCCAAACAGGTTGCAATTGATATGGGGAAACAGAATGGCTGAAAATCGGCTTAATCGAGAAACTTCTACTCGTGAAAAAACGTCCCGTAAAAAGGCTTGGTCGCGCCCCGAGGTGCTTCCGTCACCTCATCCCGAGCCGGGGTATGCATTTCATTGGGTTCGCGTAAGTACTCAAGGTCAGATTGATGCCACTAATGTGTCCTCAAAACTCCGTGAAGGTTGGGAGCCGGTAAAAGCCTCAGACCACCCTGAGATAACTATCGTTGCCGTAGAGCATGAACGCTTTAAGGACAATGTGGTCATCGGTGGGCTTATGCTTTGCAAGGCTCCAGCAGAATTGGTTGACGAACGCACGCAGTACTATGCAGATCAGACTCGTGCCCAGATCGAATCTGTCGATAACAACCTCATGAGAGAGAACGATCCTCGTATGCCTTTGTTTAGTGATAGGCAATCGAAGGTCACTTTCGGTAGTGGAACATAAATCTTTAGGAGGATGAGCTATGGCTTACCCGACAATTGATGGGCCTTATGGGCTTGTTCCGGTAAAACTGTTGAGCGGTACCCCTTTTGCAGGTGTTACACGGCAATACTCTATTGCCAGTAACTACGGTACGGATATTTTCCATGGGGACGCCGTAAAACTAGTTACCGGGGGCACGGTTGAACGTGATACGTTCGACGCTGCCATGACCCCCATTGGGGTTTTTCTTGGGTGCGCGTTTACGGACCCAAGTACGTCACAGAAAACCTTTAAGCAGTACTATCCTGCAAGCACTGTAGCCTCAGATATTGTGGCTTACGTCGCGGACGCTACGGATATTCTGTTTAAGGCTGCAGTTGTGTCTTCTGGCACGACGATTGGCGATCTCGCAATTACGGACATCGGAGCTAATGTTGCTGGAGTGGATAACACTGGCAGCACGGTTACCGGTAACTCCAAGTGTGCGATCTCCGATTCTTCTGCGACCACGAACACCTTGCCATTCCGCATCGTTGCGCTGGTTGAGGAGACCACAAATTCATCCGGTGGTTACACTGAGGCTTACGTTAAATGGAACGCAGGCCACATGTTTGACAACACCACTGGCGTATAAGGAGTAGAGTACAATGGCAATTTCTCGCGCCCAGCTACTTAAAGAACTCCTTCCCGGCCTCAATGCACTGTTCGGGCTGGAGTATGCTAAGTACGGTGAAGAGCACGCCGAAATTTTTGAGTCTGAGAGTTCAGATCGCTCGTTTGAAGAAGAAACGAAGCTGTCAGGATTCTCCGCTGCCCCTGTTAAGGACGAAGGTAGCGCCATCGAATACGATGCGGCACAAGAAGCGTGGACGGCTCGTTACAACCACGAAACCATTGCTATGGGCTTCTCAGTTACTGAGGAGGCTATTGAGGATAATTTGTACGACTCGCTCTCGGCGCGTTATACAAAGGCCCTCGCTCGTGCAATGGCGTATACCAAGCAGGTTAAGGCAGCAGCTATTCTGAATAATGCCTTCTCCTCTGGTACGACGTATGGTGATGGTAAAGAGCTTTGTGCAACCGACCATCCCTTGGTTTCCGGTGGTACGAACTCCAACGAGCCTTCAACGGCTGCTGATCTGAACGAGACTTCTCTGGAAGCCGCCGTAATTCAGATCGCTGGATGGACTGATGAACGTAGCCTGCTCATTGCAGCTAAGCCGCGTAAACTCATCATCCCGCCCAACCTGCAGTTTGTTGCTACTCGGTTGCTTGAAACCGAAGGTCGTGTTGGTACGGCAGATAATGATCTGAACGCCATCCGTAGTAATGGGGCTATCCCTGAAGGGTATGCCGTTAACCATTACCTGACGGACACGGACGCTTGGTTCCTTATGACTGACGTGCCTAATGGCCTGAAGCACTTCACGCGGACTCCGATGTCCACCTCAATGGACGCAGATTTCGATACGGGTAACTCCCGCTATAAAGCTCGCGAGCGTTATAGCTTCGGGGTAAGTGACCCACTCGGGATTTTCGGTTCGCCGGGAGCGTAAGCTCCACAAGGAAAGGGGCGCTTGTCGCCCCTTTTCTATTTCTATAACATGAAACTGTTCCCTGACAGGTACGTCCCGTGCCTGACACTAGCCACGACAGGAGAAACACATGGCTAATACGACTTTCAACGGCCCTATTCGTTCCGAAAGTACCTTTAAGACCGTTAGCAAAAACGGTACTACTGGCGTAATTACTGAAGTCGCAACCCTTGGTGACGGCCCCGTTAGCTTGTCTGATGGCAATGTAACGCTGACAAACGCCACACATAGCGGCAGAATCCTTCTTGTCCCGGATGGTGGGCAAGACAACACTTACACATTACCCGCGCCAATTGCTGGGTCAGTGTTCAAGTTCGTCTATGCAGGTGGCGCAGCAGATGCCACAGATGCACTTATTGTCACTCCGGGTAATACCAATTACTACATTGGTGGAGTCACTTTCCTCGATACCGATGGCGATGCAATTAGTAGCGTATTCTCGGACGGCAACTCTAACAGCAGCATTCAATTGAACGTGCCAGCCGGATTTGAAGTCACTATTGTTGGTTTGAATACTACCAACTACCAGATTTTCGGTAACGTAACGAGTACAACTGCTCCTGCCTTTGCCGATCAATAATAGGAGTGAGTCATGGCTGATGCAGTCACTTCGCAGACGTTAGTAGATGGACCCGCTCACGCGGTGATGAAGTTTACTAACGTATCTGATGGTACTGGAGAGTCCGCAGTAACCAAAGTTGACGTTAGTGCCTTAGCTTCAAATCAGAACGGTGATGCCTGTACAGGAGTCCAGATTGAACGTATCTGGTGGCAGTGCATTGGCATGAAAGTTCAGATGCTTTGGGATGCTAGTAGCGACCAATTCTGTATCGAGTTAGGTGAGAACCAGAGCGGTAGTCACGATTACACTCTATTTGGTGGACTTACTAATAACTCAGGTTCGGGTAAGACGGGCGATCTTAACTTTACGACAGTCGGGGCTTCGTCTGCCGACACGTATACAATTATTTTGTATATGCGTAAATCGTTCTAACCAAAGGCAACATACCTCACTTTAAGTGGTTAGTAGCCTGTACAACAATGAGGGTTCTTAGTCATGCCTAAACTACCTGCTTCCGTACTTAGAAGGCGCAGAAAGGCCAGAGCCGAACGTGAAGCGGCTTCTGCATCGAAAACCCCTTCTCAAGGGGCTAGATTAGCTTTCAAAGGTCCAGAGGTTCCTCCAGCAAAGCCTAAGCCTACCCCCACACCTAGCCCTAGGGCACAACGCGAGGATGTTAATCCGCGAACCGAGTCCCTAAATATTACCCCCGAGCAGTCAAGAGCGAGAACCGACGAAATATCAGCGGAACAAAAGGCTTTGCAATCCACCAGATCTATGATTGCAGAACCCGAAACACCGCCATCCCCGCCTAAAAAGAGACCGCGTGTTACCGGTAAAGGGGGCCGTAACGTAGGCAAGAAAGCCAACGTCACGAAAGAACAGCTAGAGGCAACCGGAGTCAGTCTTAGAGAGTACTTGAATAAGTACGATGAACTCGGCAGGCGTCCCACAAAGGCTGATTTTGGGCCTGCGAAGAAGATGCGCGGTGGCGGCATGCTGAAGCCCAAAGGTTATAGGGCCGGTGGGAAAGTGGGGGCCAAAGGCTATAAGGCCAAGAGTAAAGTTCGCGGTGCAGGATGTGCCATAAAGGGTGTCCGTCCCGCTAAGATGCGGTGACATAGATGGCTACGTCCGGTACGACAGCATTCAGTTTAGATTTTACTGAGATCGCAGAAGAGGCTTGGGAACGTGCAGGCCGTGAGATGCGGTCTGGGTACGACCTTCAAACTGCTCGCCGGTCCATGAATCTGCTTACGATTGAGTGGCAGAACCGTGGGATAAACCTGTGGACGATTGACGAGGGGTCTATAGATCTTGTGGAGGGTACATCTGAGTACGATCTCCCTGCGGATACTATCGACTTGTTGGAGCAGGTTATACGTACCAATGATGGAGATGCGTCTACGCAATCGGATATCACGATCTCCCGTATCAGCGTCAGTACTTATGCCTCTATACCGAACAAGTTATCCAAGGGGCGTCCTATTCAGGTATGGATAGAGCGGCTTCGGGATAACCCTAAGATAAATGTCTGGCCTGTGCCTGATAGCGGAGACTACAAATTCCGGTACTGGCGTATGCGGCGTATCCAAGACGCAGGTAATGGTGTTGAAACCGCAGATATGAACTTCCGGTTTATCCCCTGTCTGGTAGCAGGGCTCGCGTACAACATTGCGATGAAGGACCCTGAACTCGCGGAAAGACTCCCTTTTCTCAAACAGGTCTATGACGAACAGTTTTCGTTAGCCGCCGCAGAGGATCGAGAAAAGACCCCTGCTAGATTTGTACCACGGGCGACTAGGATCTGAAGTGGCTGCACGCTTTGCATCAGGCAAAAAGGCCCTAGGCATATGTGACGTTTGCGGGTTCCAGTATAGACTCCACAAGTTAAAATCACTTGTAGAGAAGGGTAGGGACACTAACGTTAAAGCCTGTCCTGAATGTTGGAACAAGGACCATCCTCAGTTACGTCTGGGGGAGTTCCCGGTAGATGATCCACAGGCGTTACGAGACCCCCGCCCGGATAGTGCGGAGTTAGAGCCAAGTCGGGATATACAGTGGGGTTGGGCTCCTGTGGGAGGTGGACGAGACCCATTCGGGCTTGTGCCAAACAACCTAGTAGCCTCCGGGGCTGTAGGAACAGTAACAGTAGTAACTACCTAGGAGGCGGTTATGAAGAAGTCGAAAGGTAAGACGCAGAAAGCCGGGAAGGGTGTTAAAACCTCTGGGATTAAAATACGGGGTACCGGAGCGGCTACTAAAGGCACTATGGCACGCGGTCCTATGGGCTAGTCATGAATTACACTGAGCTTACAACGAACATTGAAGATGTATGTGAGTCATCCTTTACGGCTGACCAATTGGCTATGTTCGTCAAACAGGCTGAGCAGATTATTTATAACTCTGTTCAGATCCCTGCGTTACGTAAAAATGTAACGGGAACGTTAACCTCAGGTAATAAATATCTATCCGTACCTTCGGACTTTTTGTACAGCTATAGCCTAGCAGTACTTAACAGTAGTGGGGCCTACAGTTACCTTCTGAATAAGGACGTTAACTTTATTCGTGATGCGTACCCCACCCCCGCTTCCACAGGGCAACCCAAGCACTATGCGTACTTTGACGATACTACGTTCATTGTAGGCCCCACTCCCAATAGCGGTTACACAGTAGAGCTTCATTATGGGTACTACCCGACTTCTATAGTCAGCGCAGGTAGTACTTGGTTAGGTAATGAGTTCGATTCGGCCCTTCTGAATGGGGCGCTAATACAAGCTATACGGTTTATGAAAGGTGAACCGGACGTTATTGCGCTGTATGAAAAGCTCTACGTGCAGTCTATTGAACTGCTGCGTAATCTTGGGGACGGTAGACTCCGTGAGGATACTTATAGATCTGGGCAGTTCAGAGTAGCGAGCTTGTAGGAAGTTATGTATGGCAATAACACAGACCTTATGTACTTCGTTTAAGAAGGCTCTGTTTGATGGGGAGATGGACTTCAGTGCCGATTCTTCTCAGACTTTCAAGATAGCCCTGTACACTTCCAGTGCGGATCTCAGTGCGTCTACTACGGCGTACGCAACGACTAATGAAGTTTCTGGTACCGGCTATACGGCGGGGGGCAACACGTTAACAGTTGTTGCTCCTACTACTTCCGGTACTACTGCTTATTTGGATTTCGCAGACACCATATGGAACTCCGCTACTATCACAGCTAGGGGAGCCTTGATCTATAGATCTACTACTGGGAACCCGGCAGTAGCTGTTTTAGATTTTGGGGCAGATAAAAGCACCACTGGGGGAGCTTTTGAAATTAAGTTCCCTGTGGCGGACGCTAGTAACGCAATAATCAGGTTAGCCTGACAATGGCTAGTTCCTCTACAACATATACCGCCTCGTGGGGGTCTGGTTCGTGGGGGCAGACTGCGTGGGGTTCTGATCGTCTTACTATTGATGTTTCAGGTCTGGCTGCTACTTCTGGTCTGGGGACTGTCCTTGTTAATACATGGGGTAGTATTTCAGATAGCCAGACCCCCAGTTGGGGAACTATTGATGATTCCCAGTCTGTAACGTGGGCGGCTGTCTCAGATAGTCAGACCCCAAGCTGGGGAGCTATTGATGATTCCCAGTCCGTAACGTGGGCGGCTGTCTCAGATAGCCAAACCCCAAGCTGGGGAACTATTGATGACTCCCAGTCCGTAACGTGGGCGGCTGTCTCAGATAGCCAGACCCCAAGCTGGGGAACTATTGATGATTCCCAGTCCATCACATGGTCAGTTGTTTCTGACAGCCAGACGCCTAGTTGGAGCACAGTAAGTAGCTCCCAAAGCCCTGAGTGGAGTTCGGTGTCTGATTCACAAACTGTTACATGGCAAGTAGCGGCATAAAGGTACCCTATGGCTACACAATACACATCGATACTTAAACTCGCGCTTCCGGTTCAAGGTGAATTAAGTGGGACATGGGGCGACGTTGTTAATAACAACATAACGTCTATGGTCGAAGAGGCCGTTGCAGGGCGTTCGGTTATTAACTCGTGGTCTGGTAACTCGCATACTTTGACTACCGCAGACGGTACTACGGCTGAAGCAAGAGCGGCTATCCTTGAATTTACGGATACGTCTACGGACCTGTCCGGCGCTGCGACTGTCATCTGCCCTGCTGCTTCTAAAGTCTATATCTGTAAGAACGGTTCCGGACAACAGGTTACTGTTAAGACAGCTAGTGGCACCGGTATTGCCATACCCAACGGAAAATCTTCTATTGTTTTCTGTGACGGTACTAACGTAAATGAAGCAGTCACCAACCTTACGGCTTTAGATGTTAGCGGAGCCATCACTGCTACTGGAGTTATTACTGGCCTAACCGTTGAGGCGACTGGGGATACTGCGGCTGGTGACAATGCTGCAATGGGTTACACCAGCGCAGAAGGTTTGATCCTTACGGGGCAGGGAAGTACAAACGATGTCACGATCAAGAACGATGCTGACGCTGATGTTCTTGAGATCCCAACCGGGACGACAAATGTAACGGTTACGGGAGACATCATCGCTGCAGGTACTCTACAGGCTACCGGCGATACCGCTGCCGGGGATGATGCAGCTATCGGCTACACCAGCGCAGAAGGTCTGATCCTTACGGGTCAAGGTAGTACAAATGATGTGACGATCAAGAACGACGCTGATGCCGATGTTCTTGAGATACCTACAGGGACAACGAATGTAACAGTTGTCGGGGACATTATTACTGCAGGCACGCTACAGGCTACC
>VTLG01002247.1_pt1 | contig 46142 bp, 67 predicted proteins | sample 4694571 | NCBI WGS metagenome assembly VTLG01 (sample SAMN12604809, study PRJNA352737) | marine metagenome | biome: ENVO:00000447; feature: ENVO:00000209|ENVO:00000569|ENVO:01000036; material: ENVO:00002151; isolation source: viral sequences binned using virsorter ...
TACCAAATTTATGTGGAAAGTCAACACGTATTCTTTTATCAACTTCCGCATAATACTCGTCAGAACTAGGATCATAACCTTCTTTTTCAGTTAAATCCTTATGTATCTCAAAAGCAGTGTAAGTCATTGCTCTATCAGTTCCAAACCATGAGTTCTTTGCAGCCCATGCTTCAGCTCTTGGATCCGGATTAATTGGATCATCTTTTTGAGGAATGTTTACATCTCCACCTTGAGAAAGTTTTACAGGCTTCTCTTCCTGTGTTTCAACTTCTCGACCTTGTTTTGCTTGTTCAAGTCTTGCATTCTCGAAAGCGAGTGTTGCAATTCTTTTATTAGCTTGTACTTGAGCTGTTGCGTCTCCAGATTCAATAGCTGCAGCTAGTTCTTTTTGTGCTGCCTCCATACCTGAAGCAATAGTAGACTCAAATTTTTTAATATAATCAGAGTCAGTTTGTTTAAACTTTTTCTCTAATTTTATTCTAGATTCTTCTACACCTTTGGCATATTCAATCGCAGCTTTTTCCCTTCTTTCTGCTTCTCTCATTTTACGAGTTAGTTTCGCAATACGAGCTTGTACACCTTTACTGTAGTCTTCTAGTTCACTATCTTTTTTATCTAACTTTGTTTCTCTTTCATTCTCAAATGTTTTATCTGTTCCTTGTTCTGTATTTTCTGTTTCTTGTTTCGGCGCTTCGGTTTCTACAACCGCCTCGTCTTTTTCTTCTACAATATCAACCGTAGCATCAGGTCCTGATGTATCGATGGGTACCGTCTTTTTTTCTTCTTCTGGCATAGCTTACTCCTTCCTATGTTTAAAACTCATGCAAGATGTCCTCTGGACTATCAATTGTTGCTAACACTTCATCGTCGTTTAGCAGACGCATTTCTCCACCATCTATTTTGATTCGGCTACCCGCATATCTTGCAAACATAACCCAATCTTTCACTTTGCACCATGGACCATCAGGATATCTCTCTTTATCCTTATAACAATCTGGACCCATGGCCATAACTAATCCTACTTGTGATGCAACTTGTTGCTTCTCTAAAGTAGTTTCAGCTAAATGCAATCCACCCTTAGTTTTTTCTTTCATCTTAAAAGGTAAAACTAAAAGTCTCCAACCTGTTGGTTTTGGTAATTTTGGTTCTTCTGTTTTTGAAGGTTTTACACCAACTAATTTATTGTTTGGTGTTAATATCGATGACTGTTCCTGTTTCATTTTGCTCCTTATCATTTAGCAGGTTAGAGAGTTCCTGTCTTGTTGCCTCTAGGGCATTTATTTGTCCTATTATATACTGATACTTTTCCATATTGTCAACACCTCCCGATGTAACTGTTATAGATAAAGCTTCTGTTCTTGTATTAATAAACTTAAGTAGTCTTTTTATTACGTTTTCTAATTGCATCTTTTCCTTTCTTAGCAATGGATGCAACTTGGCTTTTACCCATAACTTTAGCCCGTTGTTCCATAACTGTTAGTATTTGTATCTTGCGTGCAAAGGGTTTGTTTACACGTTTTACTTTTGCAACAGTTGCTCTTGCATCTGCTGGGGTTGCAAATTTTATACGGACAGTATCTCTAGGATTCTCGTCCGTATAAAGTCTACGTCCTGACCCTTTAGGCTTTTTACCTGTGCCTTTTTTCGGGTCGGCCATTACGCCTTCTTTTTCATCTTAGCTTTTTTCTTTTTAGCCATGACGAATTTTTTTAATTGTGGAGGGATCTTTCCACCTTTTTTCATAGCAACATTTCTTTTCATCATCATGCCGCCACCCATTTTTGCTTTTCTCATGTTAACATTTCCATCTTCTGCGAGCCTGTCTTAGTCTTGAATTAGGATCTTTTGCGGCTTTAGGAAACTTCTTCATTTGTCCTGCGCTTCTTGCACAGAATGATTTACGTCTTTTAGCAGCTTTAGATCCTGGTTTGACTTTGCCAGTGACCGCTGTTTTTAGTTTTGAGCCGGGATTTGCTCTTCGATATGCAGCCACTCCGGCTCTTGTCATGCCTGCACCTTTTTCCGTTGGACGGAAATTCTTTTTATTTCTTTTGGGCATCTTATCTTGTCTTCTCATTATCTGACTCCCATTCTTCTACCCATAAAACCACCCATCATTGCTTTTTTTCTTTTAGCAAATGTTGGGACGTTAGTTGGTTTACCACCTACACCTTGTGCTTTACTTCTCTTTCTTGCAACAGCAGAACGCCTTTGCGATTCTGTCATACTTGCTGCTTTTGCAGCAGGCACGCATTTGGGGTATTTTCTTTTTGATCCACTTGCAGATTTTCTTCCACATTTTTTAAAACCTCCGCCTTTTTTCTTAGCGCCGATGTCCACCCAATCTTGTTTGAACCACTCTTTTAAACCGGCCATTACGAATTCTTTCCGATGGCTTTCCTATTCATTCCTTTTTTACAGATTCCGCCACCTTTTAAACCCTGTCTTCTTAATCTTTCAGCAGCTTCTGATACTCCACCACCTGCTTTATAAATTCTACCACCCATGGCTTTACCTGCAGGTTTAGGTCCTCTAAAATCTTTTCTTTTTACACCAGATGGATCTTTAATTTTACCTGCACAAATTTTACTAGCATATGCATTCGCGTAGGCCGAAGGGTATACCTTAAATTTTCTTTTTGCTGCTGCTTTTCCTCTAGGACATAGTTTAGTCATTATTTCCTCGCTGTTTGTTTTGCTCGTTTAAAGTCAGATGCTTTTGGTGCACCCTTCGCACCTTTTTTACGCATTTTACCACCACGTTTTCTTTTAGCATGTATGTTTGCATATAAACCTTTTCCAGCCATTATATAATTCTCTTTTTTGGTTTTTTCTTACCGTTAATAACACCTCTGCCTTTTAAAATATCAGCAAATGTAACTTTACCATCTCCTGTTAAATCAGGAAACTTCTTTTTCTTTTTAGCAGCTCCACCTTTTTTAGCCATCATTCTTATTTTTTCTTTTATCTTTTCTTTTTTAATTTTTCTTTTTGGACCAAAAACTTCAGCTATTTTTTGTGTGTTAGATTTTCTTCCAAACGGATTAGGTGTACCTTTTCTTAGACCAACTCTACCACCTTTAGCTTTTTCATCATATATTTTAGAAATTTTTTTATTTATCTTTGGTTGATCCGCTTTTTTTCTTAATTCAATTTTTTGTTGTTTATCAGTTATATTATAATCTCTAAATATTTCGTCTCTTGTTTTAATAATATTATCTTGAGCATCTCTTTTCTTTTTTAAATTTTTTGCAATCCCAACAAAATCCTTAGCTTCTCCAGTGGTTTTTTGTGCACCACCTTTTAATAAATTTTTTAAAAATGTTTGTCCTGCTTTTACATATCCAGACATTATTTTTTGCCTCCGTTCCTAAAAATTTGTGTTCCCTTTATACCATATATGCTCGCAACTACAAGGATCCAGAGGTTTGTGAACCATGACGGGAGCTGCGAGAACATCTCGAAGAACAATTTTACTTTGTCCATAGCAGTTGGGTCATCTGATATAACTGCATACGCAAGCACCAACACGGGCAAACTGAGAATTATCAAAACTGCCTCGTCCTTCCAGTCTGATTGTCGAGCTTCTAACAGTTTTCCCTGGTATTGCTCCTCGCCCCGGGCCATTTTCTCGGCATGCATAAGTTGTGCATCCGACATTGCCATTTTCGTTCTCTGCTTGTTAGCGTAAATTTTACTTCCTGCAGAGACGGCTAATTTTATTGCCGATAACCACATGATTAATACGCTTTAGAGTTTCTTTTCTTTTCTGCTAACATTCTTTTCTGACCGCCAACTGGCATTTCAGGTTTTCCTGTAGCAATATAGTTAAAAGAACCGTCAGCAGTAGTTTTAGATCTAGGATCTACCTCAATACTCTGCTCAGCAACTTTAACTTCTTTGATTTTATCAAGTTTTTGCATTTATGCTCCTTTTTTTACTCCTTTTATAACACCTTTGTTCTTAGATGCATAGAATATCTTTTCGCCCTTCTTTTTTCCATACTGTTTCTTCATGGATTTCATAATTTTTTTACCTTTTTTGTTCAATGGCATTATTTTTCACCTGTTACTATCGCTGCTTCCTTAACTCCGGTCTTTGCAAGGCTAACTCCAGCTCTTAATTTAGCTAAATCTTCGTTTTGATCCATTTTATCCTCTGCAATTTCACCTTGTTGCATTAATCTTGCTCTTGCAAGGTCTATTTGAGCTTCATCGTTTTCTTTTTTACGCTCATTTTCCATTGCACGTAGGTCAACTTCACGTGATTTTAGTTTTAGAAGAGGGTCATTGTCAAATTGTGATGTAATTTGCTTTTCTTCCTTCATAAATTCTTCTGTCATCTCAGCAATTAGCACAGATTTTCTTGCTTCAACCTGATTTGTAAGTGCTTGTAGCTCTGCTTGTATCTGTGGATTCATAGCAGCTTGTTGTTGCATCATCATCATTTGTTGTAATTGCTCTCTAAACTCTAATTGTACCTGTTCTTGTGCCATTAAACTAATATGTTCTAAAATATTTTTTTGTATCGCTGCCATAACTGCAGGATTATTTCTAACAATATTAGTAGACATAAAATTTAAGTGAGCTGTGATGTGTGCTCTGTGGTCTTGACCAGGAAAAGCTTGAAAAGGTTTACCAGCTAACGCATTTATGTGTTCCATACTTGGGTCCATAGGCGCATTTGGAGCTGGCGCAGGTAAAACTGCATCTACGTTTTTAACACCTATAGCTTCATACATGTTTCTGTATATTTGATACATGTTATGAAGCTGCGGATTAGATGTTGCTATTTGTAGTTGAGTTTGTGCTAGTGTTATTCTTTGTGACATTGAAAAAATATTTGGATCTGCAACCGGTACGACATCAATTCTATCGTCAAAATCTGTTTGTTTTACATTTCTTGCACCACCTACAACATCGTATGGATATTCTGGTGGTAAATATTGTGACACAACTTTTGCAAGTAATTTAAATTCATCTTTCATAGCTGCATAACATCTTTTGTGTATCGCTGACATTACACGTGAACCACGTTCTAATAATGCAACTGTTGTTCCAACAGCCGCTGCTTGGTTACCATCACCCACTTGCATATCAGCAATAGCCGCGAATCTTTGACCAGCTTGAACAACAATACCTAATAAATTTAATAATGTTTGAGATGGTTCTTTGTATGGTAATGGAAAAAATGCATCTCTTAAATTACCACCTGGTGCATCTACATCTTTAAATTCACCTGGTTGTATTGGAGCTGCTTCATCTCTAACTCTAACGCCTCTTTGTTTAAATCCTGCAGGTAAGTTTGATAATGTTCCTGCGTCTAATAATTGACGGAGAGCCGCCGTTGCCGTACGACTCAATCCGCCAATCATGTGAATGAGTCCAAAGCCATAAAATCCTAGTCCTGGCAGAAATTTGAAATGGACAAAATATTGGATCTTATTTTTCTTTAGATCATTGGGCGCATAGTTTCTCCGTATGGAGAGTACTACTCGGCTGCCTTCTTCTACAGTTACAATGTAGGGCAATTTTATTCCTGTTGGCTCACCGTTAGAACCAACTTCTTCGAAACCTTCTAAGTCTAAATTTACATGACACTCTAGCAGAGTATACATTGTTTCTTGTTTACCAACTTTTTTAGTTCCATCTAATTCTTTTTCTTTTTTCTCTACAGTATTTTGTTCAACGTTTCCTGGAGGAGATAATTCTATGTCTCTGTAAAAACCATTGACCTGTTGTTTTCTTAATTCATTTTCAGACATTTTAATAACGTGTATAACTGATTCTGCATCATCAATACTTGTTGCAGTGTAAGGAACAACTAATTCATCTGCTGGTACAAATTTAGACACAACCCTAGCCATAGGCACGTCGTAATAAACTTTTTTAAATGTAGATCCTGAAAGTGGTAAATGAAATAACATAGAGTCAAACTCTGCTTCATATTCTTTCATTTGATCCATAATTAAATAGTTCATAAAATCTTTTACACGAGTTGCTTGTTGTTCTGTTTGTGGATTTTTAACACCAATAACTTGTGTTCTAACTGGTCCGTCTGCTGGTAATAATTCTTTATAAGCTTGTGCTTGGAATTGTGTAACAGCCTCTGCTAATACTGGGTGTGTTGCACCTGATGCACCTTGGAAAGGTTCTGTTCTATTTTCATATTTAAATCCAAGAAGATCTAAACCTGTTGTGTAAGATTGTTCCCAATCTTTTCTTGATGCTTTATAGTCCATATAGTTTTGCACCATGTCATTACCTACAGGTTCTAAAACATCGTCTGGTAACAGTTCTGCTAAATTATCAAAATGATTTTCTGTGCCCGGTATATTTATAGCTCCCGGTTCATAGTCAATAGTAGCACCACCATCTTCTTCTGGTATTACTTCTACTGGTCCTCTTGGGTCTTGTTGTTCTTGTTCCTGAACAGCTATTTCTTGTAATTCCGCGTCTGAAGGAATCTCTTCTTTGTTTCTAGTGTTCGGGAGTCCTTTGTCTATTTCTGCCATTTAATACTCCTATATGTTTCTAGCACGGTTTTTTAAAGACTGCAACCCTTGTGAATCAGGATTCATTGATTCTACCTGTGGGCCTTCATCTATACCACCAGATAAACCAGCAATACCGCCGCCTGCAAAAGGCGTTAGTTGTGGTCCTCTTTCTTGTATTAGATTAAGATAGTCTTGTTCAAGTCCAGATATTTCATCTGCAAGTTTTTGTTTACCAATATCTCCTTGTAAAAATTTACCAAAAAAATTGTCTTGAACTGATCGTGCTTTTTCAAGATCAGCAAGTATATTTGCAGCTTTAAGTTGTTGTTGTGTGTCTTGAAATTTACCTGATGCCATATCTTCTAGAATGGTATCTTCCGTGCTTAGTCCACCAAAGTCACCTGTATCAACAGGCAAAGGCGTTCTATAATTTTTAAGAATATTATCTAAATTTAAACTTTCATCTTTTAATTTTTGTTCAGCTCTTATGGCTTGATCTGTTTGTAACAAATCATCATCAGCTATCATAAACTGATCTTTAGGTTGTTCTCTCAAAGCTTTGACTTGATCTTTTAAATTACCAACTTTTAAATCTTGTTTTAAAATAGTGTTTAATTGATTAGTTTGATTTAATACGTTTGCAAAATTACCTAGTTGTTCATCACTGTAACCAAGACCACTAAATCTTTTAAACAATTCTTTTTGTGGATCTATTTTTGTTTTATCTCCAAGCGCATAATTAAGTAAACTATCACCTATTGTTTCTTTAAAAGTTTTACCTGTTGTCAACATATCGTAACCAACAAACCCTGCCTCAGCTGCAGCGGTAAATGCTATCGCAGCAGGGCCAAACAGACCACTCAACGTAAAGGCACTACCAAGAGATCTACCTGCTTTTAAAATTTGTGTAGCAAGAGCACCCTCTTTAGTGCCAAGTTTTGCACCTCCTTTAATTACTTTTTCTAACCTGTTTCTACCGCTTATGGCACATTCTGAAAGACTTGCAGGTCCAGTTGCATAACCTATTCTACCACCTTTGTTAAAACTCGCTCTACATTTAGGATTAGCAGAAAAAGATGCTAAAAGTTTTTCAATGCCCTCTACTTCTGACGGTTTAATTTTTGTAAAAGTTTGTTTTGTGCTTACACCAGCTGTTTTAAATAAATCTGGATTGTTTTTTACATAAGTTTGAAAATTTTTATTTAATGAACTTAAATTTTTTACAGATTTAATTATTTCATCTTTAATGTTTAGCTTTTGAAATTCTTTTACACCATATTTAAAATTAGTTGCATCATCACTAATCTTACCAATATTAAGTTTAAGATCTTTTGCTATTTTTTCTACAGCTTTCTTTTTATTTAAATTATTGCTTTGCACAGCTTTTTCATATTGCAAAGATAACGAATCTTTAAAACCATTATTAAGGTCAGATTCTAAAACATTTACTCTAGTTAACTGATCTGTAGTTGCATTAAATATTTTATTTAAACTAGATTTAGATAATGGGTGATCAAGTTCAAAATTTATGTTTGGATATTTTGCATTGATAGCATCTCTTAGTTGTCTATATTCATTTAAATTTTTTTTAATAGCTAAAAATTTTTTAGGGTTATATGTATTAGATTTAGGATTACCAAAAGCTTGATAGAACAACTCATCTATTTTATTTTTATCATATTTAATTAATTTAGATTTCCATAATTTATTTAACGCATTGTCAGAAAAAGTTGGGTCATCAGGTATCCAGTCTAATTGAAACCTCATGTCTTTACCAGCCACCTTCATTCTTTTGTTATAAATATTTTTTTGTAATAAAGCTGCTTGTTTTTTAAGTTGAAGTAAAGATATGTTGTTATCTTTAGCAAATTTTTTAGGATCAAAAAATTTTTTCTTATTTGTTTCTTCCAATAATTTTATTTGAATACCTTGTTCTTTTGGTATTCTTGCTTCTCTAGATCTTTTTCTAGACCCTGGTTCTGTTAATACTTCACCAAAATTTCTTAACTCCTTTTTTATTTTTCTTCTAAAATTAGAGTTTTTATCTCCAGACATGGAAGCATAATCTTTAAAGCCTAAAATTTTAGCCCCTTTGTCTAATTCTTTTTTGCCAAAGACTTTATAATCTTCTTGCAACCGTTTTAACCTAAAAGCTTTGCCACCTCCATCTGATAATCCAAATCTTTTGTTTGCATCCTCAAACATTTCTCTGTCTAATGCAGATTGTGGTCTATCTATTTTATCTGCTGTTGTAACCTCACCCTCGTCAAAGAGTTCCATTAATTCTATAATTTTAAAATCTTTCATTATTCTCCTAACATATAGGCAACACCACCACTTGCTCGTTTAATTTTTTTCTCAGGTATTTCTGATGCCTCTTCTATAATTTCTTTTTTAACTATTTCACTAATATCATCGGCGTCTGCCGGTGTGCCATCCATATCAAATTCTACTTTGTACTCATCATATTGAGGACCCTCTTCTAAAATTTTTTCTGCATCTGGATCAACGTCTTTTCTAGGTGGTTTGTATTCCATAACAGTTCTATCTTGTATAGTGTCAAAAGTTTTGTCATCTGCAATTCCAACACCTGCCTTTTCTTTTACAATCTGCATCTCACCTGTTCCAATGTCTTCGGTCAATGTATACTCAGACCCATCTTTACCTTTGTAATTATATTCATTAACTCTTTCTTGAGGTTTTACTTTTGACTCTTTACCAAGATTTTTAATTTTATTTGCAAGATTAAAGAAATATTCTGGTGGTGCTGATCCTACATCTTTAGCAGATTCTTTTATAACTTGTTTAGCAACTTCTTTTTTAGGCACTCCAATTAAACCAGATTTGATTGCAGTTATTAATGCTGCAATACCACCAGCAGTTTTTAAAAATAAACGTTTGCTCGGACTACCAACTTTAAATCCTGCACGTCCACCTTGTGCTGCTCTAAATTTTTCTCTAAGTCTTTCAAGTTCTTCCATTAATTCTTGTAGTTCATCTGGGTTTAAATCTTTAACAGGTTTACCAAATATTTCTCTAGATATGTCATCTTTTTCATCACCTAAAGATCCAGCCATCATGATACCTTCACCTTCTTTAAACCCTGCACGTCCACCTTTTGCCAATCCTTCGATTAATGGTTTACCTTTTTTTAATGTATCTAAAACTTCAGTAAAACTCATACCGTAATTATCCATAACGTAAGGAATCTGACCTGCTTTACCAGAACCTAGTATTGTTTGAATATCTTTATCAGTTGCATTACCAAATTTTTTAAAATCAGATACTAATTTTTCTACGCTGTAGTCTCTGTCTTTAGCCATGCTTTTGATACCCATCTCTTCATCAAACTCAGCTTTTCTCACGATAGGTATTGCATCAGCACCACTTCTTACATTTGTTTCTTTACTAAATGGAAACTTTTTAGACCGTGCAAACGCTTCTGCAATCTCTGGATCTCTTAATACCTGGTTTGCTATACCTGTAAAATCACCCTTCTTTGTAGCTTCATCTATATTTTTTTTAATAGATTTTTGTAAAATATCTTCTTCGCTTTGAGTGCCACCCATAATAGGTTTTTTAGGATCTAATTTATTTTTATCCAAATCAAATATTTCTGCACTTTCTTTTTTAAATAATTTTTCTCCCTGTTTTTGAAGTGCCTTGCTTTCTAATTGGTCAACAAAAGCTATTGCCTGTTTTAAATCTGATTCTGATTGAATTAATTTTGTGTCTATACCAAAAGCTTGTAATTTTTTTTCTAAAGCATTACTAGAAAAATCTACAGCCTTGGCACTACCAATGATGCCTTCTTTTTTAAAAATTTGTTTTCTTGTATAATTTTTTATAATCTGATTAACAGCCATTAATAATAATTCCTTTTACGTTCGCCAACTTTTTCGTCGACATAATCTTCAGGGTGACCGATCAGACCGCCCTGTCTGAATCGCATGATAGCTTGTGTTGTACTATCAACCAAGTCGTCATGATCACCATAAGGAAACGCAGCACACTCTTCAATGACGTCGTCTGCGAATTTCTGCTCAGGTGCCCATATCATACCAGATTCGAACAAAGGTGCAACTGCATTTACACGTGTATGCTTGTCGTTGCCTTTTGACGGAGTATAGTTGACAACGGGTATATCCATCTGTCTTAGCTCATAAGTTAAAGGCAAACCAGATGCTTTGGCTTCGATTATGACTGTTTCAGGCTTCCAATAACTATATTGTTCTAGTGCCAAGCGACGTAGTTCTGGAAACTCGTATCTACCTTTTATAGCATCTAACAATATTAGATTAGCTGGGCTATCTTCATCTGGATAGAATATACCCCATGTCGTTATCGCACTATAGTCTGCTGTCTCCTTTTTTGTAAAAGCTGTATCGTAAGATTGTATGACGTGTTGTAGTTGTGGTATTTCATCTTCTGTATACTTCATCCACCACTCACGTTTTAATATCGCTCCCTCTTCAGCCGTTGGGTTTTGCATCCACTGTGCATTCCATTTGCCCGTGGGCAGTGTTGCTTGGACCTTTTCTAATTCTTCTAACTTCCAATACTCTGGCCAGACAGGTTTTTGGTTCTTTGATCCATGGTCCATGATTGCTGGAAACTCGACCACGTGCCACTGATCAGCTTTTGGTTCTGTTTGATTTTTAATTAACATACCTGTTAGATCTTTATTAGACCAACGAGTCATAACTAAAACTATCTTACCACCTGGTTGTAGACGTTGACGTGGTCCTGATGTATACCACTCGTAAGCCCCTTCTAATGCTGTCGGGGACATTGCATCTTGTTCTGAGTGTGGGTCATCTATAATTAATAAGTCAGCACCACGACCTGTTATTGCTCCACCAACACCAGCTGCGAAGTATTCACCACCTTGTGCCGTTTCCCAACGTCCTGCTGCTTTACTGTCTTCTTGTAATCTTGTTTGAAAAATTTTTCCGTAGTCTTCACTGTCAATTAAGTTTTTTGCTTTACGTCCAAATCTTACGGCAAGTTCTCCAGTGTGCGTTGCCTGAATAATCTTGAGCTTTGGATCACGGCCCACCATCCAAGCCGGAAGTAAGAATGAGGCAAACTCCGACTTAGTGTGTCTTGGGGGCATGTTCACTATCAAACGTGTTATTTCGCCTGTAGCTAATTTGTTAAATTTATCTGCGATGTGCCTGTGGTGGGACCCCTCTATAAAATCGGGCCACATACATTTTACAAAAGATATAAAATCATTTTTAGCTTTGTTCTGTATCTTTTTTTCAGCATGCAGTAATTGCAGTTGCTTAAATTTTTTACGCACATCTGCAGGTAGTTTACTTATATCTATATTATCTAAATTCATTTAAAATTTTTAAAAAATTTTTTGCACTATGTTTAAAGTGTTCAATATGTTTTTACCAGCTATAACTATGTAAATCAAGCAATACAACCTAGAGTAGTGGGACCCCTTTTACGTAAAAGGGGGGATGGGGTACAACCTATAATTGATTATTGTATTTAGTTTGGGACCCCTGGCGCGTTAGCGCCAGGGGTTGTTCATATGTAGGGAGTTAATCTAGTAATGTCATGTATGCTTTAGCATTCATCTTACCAAATTTATGTAAACCCTTTTGCACAGTTTTATAGTCCTCGTCATATTCCGCTTGTTTAATCATAATGTATAACTTGTATTCTTCTGGTGTTAACATTGTTGATTGCCCTGAATATGGGTTTGTTGTTTTAATTGTTCTTTGTGTCATAATATATATCCTATATTATCCCTGATTAATTGTCAACTCTTTTTTTTCAATGGTCCACTTAGTTCCATAATATTCTGTATTCTTTACAGGGTTCTCGATTGGTGTTTCTAATGGTTCTCGCCTTGGCGCTAGTGCAATCATGCCTTGTATATTCTTCTCAACAAACTCCATTAAACAAGATTGATTACAAAAGTAATTACACCAATGTCTGAACCAATAACTGTTATTAGGTTGTCTGTGTTTTATTCGCATTGTTCTTAATACTTTGTTGCCCTTACTACCTCTAATTCTTGATTGTAATGCTTTTGTATGGCAGTTGGGACCATGGCACCAATTATAAGACATCTGGTAGCCCCCCAAACATTGACACAACACCAGCAAAAGAAATTAATATTCCCATTAATGCGTGGTCGTTTGAGTGTACAAAAACAATCACTCCTAATAGTGCTAGTGCAAAACCAACTAACACCATTAATAATCTTGCAATCAATTCCATTAGTGCCTCACTTTCCAACTACCAGACGCAGTTCTATATCCGTGTGCGTCTAAATCATAATAAACATAATACGCAGTTCCATTTTTAGCAACACCATAACGAGATTTTTCGTCATGTTTGCCTTGTCTTGTTATGTGCTTTTTGTGCTTGTTAGCCCAATAAGTTATATAAAAAGTTTTAGTCATATTTCTTTCTCTCTTTCTAGGACTATCCTATAATATAGGATAGCCCTTGTCAATAGTTAATTTAAACTATTTTGTTGTTGTTTTTCATAAAGCAATCTTGCCTTGATTTTATCTGCTCTTGAAACATTTTTGTTCTTCATTCCCTTAATTCTTTCAGCAAGATTTTTAGGATTATAAATAACAAGTCCTGTACTATTAGTTCTGATTATTTCATGGTCAGTAATATTTAAACCAAGTTCAGTACAAAGTTCTAATGCCTCGTCTAAATATTTATAACCTTTTAAACCAACTTTAATTTCTTTCATCTGGTCTAAAATAGATTTAATCCATTTTTGATGTGCAACAACAAATTGACCTTTTTGTGCTTTCCATTCTTGCAACATCATAAACTCTTGTTCAGTACAAGCGATTGACCTATCTCTACAATAATCTCTACCAATTAAATCTAATTGATATTTTTCATTCCATTCTTTGCCATAACCACTATCATCACTACCAAGATATTTATTATTGTTATCAACATATTTTGTTTTATGTGGGTTGTTATCTTTGCCCTCTTGTTCAATCAAAATATCTGGGTTGCAATTATCTTGTGCTTTTAGTTCATCTCTAAACAAAGCATAACCATAATCATTATCTCTTGAATAAGAAGAATTGTTTCCTGTATCAATAGAACCATTTAAACGAAAATCAAAATGTTTTTCTATTGTTGCTTTTTCCATAACAACATTGTTGTCATAGTCCCTGGTTTCTTTTTCGCCAAGATAATGAAAATGAAAGCAACTATCTTTTGCAATAGTATTTACATTTTCAAATTTATTTTGAAGATACCAAGCTTTCTCAACATCATCTAAAGTATAATGTCGTCTGACAATTTTTTCTGCAACTTTCCAGGCATTGTCATTTAAGTCAACTTGTTGTGCTTTCAACTCCTCATACTTTTGTTTTTCTTGCGTGTCCTCTTGTTCCAAGTGTACTCTCATTCTATTTGCAATTTTATTTCTGTACTCTTGGTTTAGTCTTATCCTCGTCATTTTACCTCTTTCTGTATTTATTTTTTGCATGATTTGAAATTATCACTTGACAATAGGATTGTCAAGTATTATATTGGATATATGGCTCCTGGGGTATGAGCCTTAATAATAACTACCCCTGGGACAACTTCTGGTTGTGGTGTAAAGTAGATTGAAAGAGATCCAAACACACGCACAACTAGAACTGATCCCTGGTCTATCTCCCACCTTATAAGTGGTAGGCCCTGGTGCACCGGTAAACAATTGCCGCTGGGCCTCAGTGAGATGGACCTGGGATCAGGTGCAATTGGTCTGAGACTACAGGGCTTGGGCTATATTCACGGCGGAAGTAAGACCGGTTAAGACTGCTAACACATGCTTCACGCAGAGCGCCGCGTTCAGTTGCACTGATCCCTGATCCATTATTGAAGTGCGCGCGTGTAGGTAATGGATCAGGGATCAGATTTGGCCGAGACATACAATAGTATTAAATGTCTGGGTATGGTCCAGACATCAGCCAAAACTGATCTCGGAGCCGTTCCACCTTGGTGTTATTGGAACTCGAATAAGTAGCTATCCAAATAGGCAAGCTTAGAGGGTTACCGGGGTACCTAAGAGGACGGGTCCGAGATCAGTTGGCCCTGCAACCACAGGGAGAAGTCACCTGCGGGTGACCTTGCCAGCTGATCGCTTGCTGCACCTGTTGTGTTTTTTCTTTCTCGTTTAGACACAGCAGGCCACAAGCCGCAAGCTGAAAGGAATTATGAGTAGAAAAGGATCTGAAAGTATTAAAGTTTTAATTAACCACTGGCGCTGGCTCGAGGCCAATGGCTACAAGCAACAAGCCGCAAGCTGCAAGCTTCAAGCTGCAAGCTTGACAAGAAAGAATTATAATGTTATAGGAGAGTATAGGAGAAAGAAATTATGCAAACAAAAGAAGCTTTAAAAATTATAGGCGGCTCGCTGTCCAAGCCTTCAAAGATGCCAGGATGGTCGATAGGTTTACCAGCCAAGGAATGCAAAACAGGCGGCAAGCTTCAGAAGGTGAAGGGATCAGTTTGTTATGATTGTTACGCCATGAAAGGTTGTTATGTGTTTAAGGTTGTTCAGGATGCACAGTATAGAAGGCTACAAGCTATCAAAGACCCGCAATGGGTTGAAGCAATGGCGCATTTGATCAATAGCAAAAAGCCCGATGTGTTTAGATGGCACGATAGCGGAGACGTCCAGGACCTGGACCACCTTAAAAAAATTTATGAAGTATGTAGGTTGACGCCTTCAAAGCGTCACTGGCTGCCAACTCGTGAAGCATGGATAAAGGATCACCTGACAGACAAGCCAAACAATTTAGTCATACGATTTAGCGCGCCCATGGTTGACCAGCGGGCGCCTGCTTCGTGGCCTAACTCTTCGGAGGTTGTAACTTCAGGGGCTAGCTGTCCAGCTGCAAAACAAAACAATGAGTGCAGAGACTGCCGGGCATGTTGGGACGCTTCAATTAAAACAATTTCATATGGTATACACTAAAGAATTCCCGCGTGGAATATCGGATCAGGCTATTAGCCTAAGTCCCAGCGACGGTTGGGTAGGGCGTACGTCCTGGTCCGGGCCTCAAGCCACAAGCGCCAAGCTTCAAGCTCCAAGCGACTCGAACAGCAGGCCGCAAGCTTCAAGCGACAAGCAACAAGCTTCAAGCTCCAAGCCGCAAGCTTCAAGCTCCAAGATTTGATCACCACGAAAAAGTTTCACGGCACACGAACCGAGGTGCTGGACCAAGATAAAACTGTTCTTCGGATGCTTCACGTGAAAGCTAATTTGATGGGGAGATAGACGTACCTTGTTACCCTTCGTAACTTTAAGTTCTACTGTGAAAAAGGTGCCAGAATCATTATAGCCCAATAGATCGGGAGTGCCAAGTAAGCTATTATTTTCAAGTCTAATCCAAGATATTTGTGGTATAGATTTCTTAATTTTTGCATATAATTTTCGCTCGGGTTTCAAGGTAACTAGGGCTTTCTAATCTGGTGAAGTAGGAGCGATAATTATCTTTTGTCTCGTAGGTTTTAATACAACACGAATAGCACTTTGTCCAATAATATTTGACTCTTGCACTTCAATTCTTTTAATTTCTTCAAGATGACCATTAACTTCCATATATATTTTAGCATTAGAAACTGCGTTTCCTTTTTTGCCATCAGTAAATTGATCTAAGTATTCCTGTAGATGTTTAACAAACATTATTGACTTTATAGGATAGTTACCTTAAATTGTCAATCATGGGATTACCAAAAAGACTTACAGAAATGCAACAAAGATTCGCCGAGTTTTTAGTATTCGGTGGACCTGACGGACCTATGACTAAAACAGAAGCCGCCCTAGCTGCTGGATACAGTCCTAAACGTGCAAGACAAGAAGGATCGGAGCTAACTAATCCTAAGCTATCTCCACTTGTTGTTAAGTACATAGGAGAATTGAAAGAAGAAAGATTGAGAAAACATGAGGTCACTTACGAAGGACATGTAGCTGAACTTGCCAGACTTAGAGAAGCTGCTTTGAAGAAAGGGTCTTTCTCTTCTGCTGTAAATGCTGAAGCAAACAGAGGAAAGGCAGCAGGACTATACATAGACAGAAAAATAATAAAAACTGGGAAGCTAGAAGACATGTCAGAACAAGAGCTAGAAGCAAAAATGAAACAAATCTTAGACGACTACGGGTCTCTAATAAATGTAACTCCATCTACAACTTCTGAATCTTCTTTACCCAAGCCCGAGGAATCATCGTCCGATCCCCAAAACTAAGACCATCTTCATCTTTATCATAAGAAGCAAATAATTTTATACTGTGTTTATCTTTAGAATATAACCAACCCTCGTTGACTGGTTTAGCTAACTTCATTCTATCAAATTCTTTTTCAGTAGCCCAGCCCGAATCACTCACACAGTCGATCCACTCCACTCGGACTTTAGGATAAGGTATGTCGGGAGTTACAATTGAGGCGATAGCTTTTCTTCTTTTCCTAGGCATATATAGGTTTATATCACAGATTTTTTTATTTAAAATATGCATTCGCGCGCGTGAACCGAAATTTGATAGTACATTATAAAGTGTACCAAAAATAAAAAGTGTACTAAAAAGTGTACCATAAAACACTATATTTTATGCGGTAAAACAGTAAAAAGTACACTTGGACACTTTTTTTCGGAGATAAAAAAATATTTTTTGTAATCTGTCACAGAATCTTATAGTAAGTTCTTTTCTGCCTTATTTTCGACACAATATTTCCTCATTACGGACAACTTTTCTTCTGCTTTGCCTATCTGGCCCAACAATTTGTCCACTTCTCCCGTAATATCAACGTGCTCTGGTATCACCATGTTGTGATCCTCGATGCATTGTATCTTGTACAATGCGTCTTCGATCTCTGCCTCGTATCTCTTTAGAAGCGTTCTAAACAACCTATCATTCATCTCTGTCCTCCTTTGTCACAATGTTGCCATATTCATCCATGTACATTAAGAATAGCTTTTTGCCATCATAGTAGTATCCATGAAATTCTAATTTATTTTTTAAAGTCTTCTTCTTTGATTTGGACATTAGCGTTCTCCTTTTCGTCAAATTTTAAGTCATAATACATGTCTAATCTTTTTAAAAATTTATGTTTCCATTGTCTTAATTCTGCCCCATTTACTAAAAACTCTTGGTAATATAGGTCCGGTGTGCATACCATTATTATGCCTTGTTCTATTTTACTATTGTGCACATAGTCATGTGCCATGGCGTACGCTGCGATTTGCATCTTATAATCATCTATCCATTCTTCTCTCTTTGGTCTGTTTGATTGTTTAAAATCTACAATACTATCTTTGCCGTTATGTACGCAAACCAAGTCAGTAGACCCAGCGTATAGCCCAGGATAATACAACGTGACTTCCGAGCCGTAAATTTCTTCGACCGGTGTGAGCCCCACGTCAATAACTTTTTCGGCCATGGCTTTCGCCTTCTGTCCGATTTCTGTAAGATCATCGTAGCCAGTCCCTTGAACATAATGCTCGAGGAACTTGTGCATGGAAGTCCCCCTCCTACTAGATAGATTTTTGATTCTGTCTGCTTCTGCTTCTCCAACTTTGGCCTTCCATTCTTTTAAAAATTGTTGATCTTTGGTAGCGCCTAATATCGTAGTTACACTAGGAAGTCTAGAACCATTTACATCATAGAGCCGTGTTCCTTGGTCCTCGATCCGTGATGCATCGACATAGGTGTATTTACTATTCCACTTGATGGGTTTACCGATGCTATGGTATTCATCTAAATCTCTATCTTCCATCATCATTTTATTTTATTTATTATATAATAAGCGATCAATGCAGCTATCATTAGACAAACCATATTATACACAAACATACCTAATCCAAAACCTACCGTCATAGTTTATTTTTTAACTCCTTTAAATAATCTTCTTCTTCTTTTTCTTTAGACTCACCTTTTAACATACCGTTTTTAACTTGATTCAAAGGCGCTGAGTCATGAACATTACCCGACACAGATACACGTACACAGTCAGAATGATATGGACTAACCCAGTGTTTTAACCAAGCAGGAAATATAAACATATCCCCTTCTTGAGGAAAGGCTGACATATAAGTTACAGCATCTCTAGGTCCGTCTCCATACATAAATTGTATGCCTCCAGGTCCAGCACTCTTCCCGGTATAGGCTTCGTTTTCTTTTCGTAATGGCTCTGGTATAGATAAATATATTACGAAAGATAATTTACCATCATGGTCGTGTGGTGGATTAAATTCATACTGACGTTGAAAATTACACCACATAGCTGTTAAAGCATACTCAGGTTTCTTTTCATATTTTTTATTTTGATAACGTTGAAAACATTCATCATACACACCCAGGTACGGTGCAAGATAAGGTATAATTATATCTCGTTGTTCATCACTATATCCTCGTTCTTTTTCTATTTGTCCTGCTAGTCTATGTCTAAAATCCTGTTCAGTTTTTTTAGCTTCGTCTAACAATATTTTTTTAAGATCGTCTTGTATTTTTAATTTAATAACACACGGTCCCCAGTTAAATGTATTAACTGTTATCTTTACTTTTTCTTTTTCTTCTGTCATTCTAAGCTCATTGCCTCCCTATATTGTTGAATGCTCACTACATTACCATCAAATATTTGTGGATCATAGTGATCTATTATTTGTTCTACCTTGTGTAATTTTGTTTTAGACCAAGGCCAAATTAATCTACATACTTTGTATGCATCTCTAAATGTACATCTCCATTTGTATTGCATCAAATATTTTGTGCCGTCTTTACGTAAACCTTTACGGGGTTTATTTACAACGGTGCCAACATTTAATACTTCATGGACCCAACGTATAACATGTTCATCAGTCATAGTTATTTCCATGCTAATTCTTTGTGACATAGAATATCTATATCCTTTACCGTCGTGTTTTTTCTTTTTTTCTTTTCGTTTAGCAAAATAGATACTACCTTCACCATCAAAGAGACCTGCAATGTAGGCTATATCTTCGTTAGTTATTTTATTCATATTAACCCCCATGCTTTCCGTGCACGTACTCGCATGAAGGCAAAGGCTCCACACCTCCACGGTACTCTACCGCTTCTAAGGTTGCCGTACAGGGACTAGCGCTAGGCATTGTATGGACGGAGGTCCTTTTCAAATCATTATTTTTTATAATCCATCTGACTGTTGCAGTCGTTGGATCAAATCCATCAAATTCAAACTTAGTGCAGTTTGTTAGAAGGACCGTCATCGATAAGATTATCAGTAACCGTTTCATAAAATTCTCCTTCCGAGTCACAATCCCAACATTGATGTACTTCACTGTTATCTCTAAAGTCAACAGAGGGGTTACCTGTTAATTTTGCAACTCTAACATACCCATTACCGTGGCATGTCTGACAAATGTGTATTCTTATTCTACCCTTTTTTAATTTTGCCATTTAGTTTCTTTGCTTTCTCATTTGCTATTGATTCAATTGTTTTTGCGATTGATAATTTTGCATCGGGCAATAATATCTTCGACAAAGACTCCAATATCTTATATGTTTCTTTTGTTAGTGAAACATTTTTGTATTTACTCATGTCTGTCATAAGTGTTTCCTTTCATTTTAATAACCCATATATAGGTGATTTTATAGGATTGTCAATGAAAATTTTATTAACTTTAATAATTTGTAGTTATGTAGAAGGAGTATGTATGCCAGAGTATCAGTGGCCAAAACATTTTAATTCTACATACGACTGTATGATGTTTGGTTATGAGGAATCCGCAAGAAAAATGGAAGAAATTGGTAGACCTGATGTTAATAAACACCAAATATATATTAGGTTTACTTGCACACCCATGGAGACGATTTGACAATATGGCAAGATTGTGGTAAAGGGAGATTAATTTCTCACCATTACCTACCCTTGTTTTTCCCTATTTAGGGTAGGTGTATTATCTACACATACAGCCTATCATACTACCGCTGCCGTCATTCATAATATGCAAGTTTAATGTATCAATGTAACCAGTGAGTTTTAATCTAAGTATGTCACAAAGATCAAAACAATCAATCTCGTTTGTCAATACTATCCCCTCTAACATTTTCTTTGTTACAGGGATGAGTTGATACAGGCCGTCGTTTAATATAATTAAGTCCATGTATTATTTGCTAACTCGTCTAACTTTTTTTGTATCGTCATTTACTCTTGTTCCATGATTCAAAACACTTTTTAATCCTGATGCTTTCATATTCATATGAACACCATAAGATTTCCATGCTTTTCTCATTAAGTTTAACTCTAACAATATGCTAGACCATTGTCCTTGCAATGCACCATTAACTTTTATAGTTATTACTTTTTCTTTCATACCTACAATGTAGGATTTTTTAGGATGTTGTCAAGTATTATTTGCCCTGGCCGCGGTATTTTTTAAAACTACGTCGACGGTTTTTGTTCATTTTTGCTTTGCTAGGATTACGTCCAATCGACGTTTTGTGAAATACAGGTTCATGTGCAACCTTTGCGTATAAACTTTTAGCCTTCTTTGCCATCGCCAAAGTACCCGTCAACTACAGATTGTAGTGTTCTTTTGTGTAAGTGAGGTATATATTTTATACAACCGTTTACGTGTTGTTCAAGATCTGCACCACATGTTAAACATCTGAAGAATTGTCTAGTTAAACCCACTAACATTGTATACTCCTCACATGTTGGGCATACTCCATTAACTATCTCAGTATGAAATTTTATTGTTTTTTCTGTCATATATTCTTTTATTCTTTATCACTTTATTTTTAAAATGTCTTAATTGTTTTGCTACTGGATTTCTTTTCTTATTGGCTTTTTTCATTAGTCTAATATTAATGAAGTTATTTTCTTTTCCCCCATGTAAATTTCTATGTTTGCCTTAGATTTTATGCATTTGTAGACTACTCTGTCTTTACTACTTTTGTCTTTCATGGCGTATCTTTTTCCTTTAAGACAGTTTTGTAAATTATCATAGTAACGGTGTTCTATAATTTTATGGTCTTGCACGAGTAAAAGAGCGAATACTATTTCTATCATTAGTGTCCACTCCCATTTCTAATTAATTTTTCTACATCTTCTGTAAGTTTTTTTGTTCTATCTTTTAAAAATTCTATGTTAACTGCATTGTTTCTCATACTCTTTACTTCTTTATCTACCTCATCTAAAACACCTGCTAAGTGTTCTACCAACATGAAAAGCTCCGCTTCCCCACTTGACTGACCAAGTTCTCCACGCGGGTATTTGATTCTAAATTCTGTATTGTGTTCTAAATCTTTTGTCATCAACTCTATCTTTGTGCTGTGCTGGTTAAGTTTTTCGTGAATACCAAAATAAGCCCAGGTGCCAACCGCGATCATCGCGATCAAACTAGCAACCGTTTTCATAGGCATCTGCACGGCAGCTTCTTCAGATATATTTAAAGGTTTCTTACTCATGTTTTGGTTTTGGTGGTGGAATTATATATTCTTTTACCTCAATTTTCAATGGCGTGTGATCCACCGGTCTTACACAAAAAGCCAGTAAACTTAACAATATTATTAATATTGCTGTAAATCTGTAATCCATAGCAACACCTCATTTTTTCTTTTCCTCTATCTCGTAAAAGAAATTGTCAGTGTCCTCTGTTCGCCACTGTTGTGTATCTTCTACGTTCCAATAGTTAGTTTGAACCTTCCAATCAGGTATTTGATCCTTTACCGTAAACGACGGTATGTCCCAAATTAATCTGTTGTTAGGTTGTGCTGCGTAATTGCCATCATTTAATGCAAGTACGTGAGCGCACTTATGCTCGTGCGGTATCTCTGAATGATCAGTGTCTAGTATATTAGGCTCTGGGTGAGCAAAGTCAACAGTAAATAAATATCTACCCCAATGCCATTTCTTATCTTTACCTATGTACTTACCTGATTGTGCTTCTAAAATATCCCAAGTAGTAACAGCAGGGTAATAAGAAAAACAATTCCACAATTGAAGTTCATCAAGTCTCTTGGATGGAACAGCTTCCGGTTGAAAACCACGTTGAATAAAAGCCGATATGGGTAAACGATAAAAGACAGCGCCGTTTTCCATGATGGCATGAAACAAGAGCGCACGACCTGTAATCGCTGTGACGCCGAAGATAATACAGTCTTCAACTTCGCCTTTATGTTTTTTAAGATCATATAAATACTCCCTTTTTATTTGGGCGTATTCTACAGGAATATTTGCATTTAAGTAAGCCATAATTTATCATTTTATTTGGCCCCAATTAGGACCAGATTCGTAGTCTACTTTGTTTGGTACTTCTAAGTCAACAGCAGATTCCATAATCTTTTTTATTTTATCTTCGTTGTTATTTACAGATATATCAAGTTCATCATGCACTTGTATATGCGGTATGATACCTTCTTTGTACAAATCAACCATGGCTTTCTTTGTCATGTCAGCTGCCGACCCCTGTATTAATTTATTTAATGCTTTATATGTAAATGCTCTTTTGATCCCTGGTCCGTGTTCCGCGAGCGCTTCTTCGTGTGGCAATGCTTTATGTATCCCAAACTGATTAGGCTCCCATAAATTAAATCTACATCTACGACCAAGTAAAGTTCTAACACGACCTTTGTCCTGGGCTCTACGCATAACACTATCCATTAACATTTTTACAAAAGGGACTTTGTCATGGTAAGTTCTAAACAAATCATTGGCATCTTCTTTTGATACACCTAGCTCTGCTTGTAGTTTATTTTTACCCATACCATAAAACAAACCAAGATTAATTGTTTTTGCTTGTGATCTTGGTATGCTTGCCATTTCAGCTACAATCTGGTGAAAGTCTGCCTCACCTTCATTGTATGCATCTAATACTTCGTCAACACCATAGAGTCCATCAAGACATGCATAGTGTGTAACAAGACGTGGTTCTTGTTGTGAGTAATCAAAACAACCCCACTGACAACCTTCTTCAGGTATAAATAAACTTCTGATCCGTGGTCCAAGTTCCTTGTTCCTTGCTGGTATCTGTTGTAAGTTTGGATTGTTGTAACTAAATCTACCAGTCACAGTGCCACCACTATCTGATCTAATTTGATTTATCTCTGCATGTATTCTACCTTTATGTTGATGCTTTAATATGGTATCTATAAATGTAGTATGAGATTTATTTATTTCCCTAGCACGAGATATCAACTTAACCAAGGGATGCGGATGATTCTGCAGAAAGTTCTTGGTAAATGATGGAGAATTTGTTTTGGCAGTCCGGTCAAAAGGTAGGCGAAGCTTTTCAAAAACTTGCGCTATCGATCGAGCAGCCCATATTTGGATATCTACTGATGTTTCTTTTTTTATTTTTTGTAAGCATTCTTTTTCTTCTGTTAATAATTTGTGTTTTAATTGATTCGCTGCTTCAACGTCTACTCGCACTCCTAAAAATCGCATATCGACAAGGCAGGGAAAAAGTTCGGTCTCTAATTTAAATATATCCTCAACGTCCTCTGACAACATTTGTTTTTTCATTTCTTGCCATAGCTTAAAAGTTAGTTGAGCATCTTGTTCTGCATACTCACCTACATACATTGCGGGTAGTTTATACATCTCTGACTTAGCATCTATACCCCATAAATCTGCAGTTTCTTTTAAAACAGTTTCATTTTTACCCATTCCAATGTAGTCCCGACCCATACTGCCTAAATCGTATCTAAAGCGATTCTCGTCCACGAGAGAGCCAGCAATCATGGTATCTACGATGGTACCATTGATTTTAAGACCTGCAGCTTTAATAAAGCATACATCGTACATAGCGTTGTGAAATATTTTGATAGCGTCTGTATTTAATACATCTTGAAACCATTTTAGAACCATTCTAAAGTCCATATTACCACCACCTTCATGTGCTATCGGGTAGTATCCAGACCAACCCTCAACAGCAACAGCTACACCCACTATCTTACTTCTGCCTACAACAGAGCCAGAGCCAATAGTTTTTAAGTCAGGATCTTTTGTTTCTAAGTCTATTGCTATCTCATCGTGATTAGATAAATCAGGAAATTCTTGGGGTGGCAACCATTCTGTTTGTGGTTTAAATATCGGTTTCACTATAATCCCTCTCCATTATCATTTCTATAAAATGTATTGCTTTCAATAAATCTTGTTTCTTCCCTTTGTCTCTATGTCTTATTATGTATTTTATAGCACAACCTTCAGGATATAACAACTCATTCTCAACAACGAACTTGCTGGGTTGAATTTTATATTTCTGATAGTGTGATCCTCCGTGCTGCTTATCCCATACTTTAGATGTCATACGCTTTACTCCTTTTTGGTTCCATTATAAATAAATTTTTTTCTGTTCTAGTGCATGCAACATAAAACAATCTATGTGTGTCGTCTGGATTTTCTAAATAATCTTCATACGCTTTTCCTGATAATTCTGTGTGCACCACTACATTTTCTCTTTCATTACCTTTTACTCCATGTATTGTAGAAATACTTATTCTTGGATTTTTAGATAAATCCTCACCTGCCTCAATTAATTTTACTATCTTTCTTATGTCTGAATTTCCTAATTCATCTAAAGCCTCTTTCCAACCTGCTTCTGTTTTTAAACCGTAATTATTTTTTAAAGTATCTATGTCATAAAACTTATCTTTTGCCATGGCTTTAAATAATTTCTTGTCCCAGTTTTTATTCATTTTATGAAATATTTTTTTACAATCATTGTAGTGCATGGGTATACCTGTTCTTAATTTATCCCAGTTTTGAATTATTTCGTATATATTTTTAACTCTTGGTGTTGCGTTTCTTCTTTGCCAATATAATCCTTTTTCATCTAATACATCACCAATGTCATTTAACATATAATTTGCTGTTGCTAGCACCAACCATTTACCTTCTGTAAAATCTATCTCGTGTAAAGTTTGACAATGTTTTACAAATCCATCTTCTTCTTTTGGGTAATATTCTTTATCAACTCTGTTTGTAACTCTTTTAATAATTCTGTCTGCAACTTTAAAAGGTTCTTTTGGAACCCTATGTGATTGTTTTAATATTCTTCTTTTACCCTTTAAATTTATAAAGGTGTCAACATCAGCGCCATTCCATTTATATATACCTTGATCGTCATCTCCTGTAACAATTCGGTATTCAGATCGTTCTTCTATTTTATTAAATAGTTTCCATTGCATACTACTACAATCTTGTGCTTCATCTAAAAACACAACTTTAAACTCAGGTGGAACAAATTCTATTTTTCTGTTTGTTTCTTTATCAAAGTATCCATTTACATACCTCTCTAACATGTCATCAAAGTCTACCATACCTTTTTCTTCTTTGTATATGTTTAAACCTTCAAAAATAATATCTAATTTATTTCTTTTTATTTCTGTGTCGGCTCGTTCATACTCGTCATAATATTCAAGTGGTTCTAACATTAACGCCCTGGCTTTGTGTATTAATTGTAAATATGGATTATCATATTTTAACGTTCCATCATGGTCTTGATCTTGATTGTAACCACCTTCTATTTCAATATCTAAATCATTTCCTAATTCCTGATAATGTTTTGGTTGCATTACCCTAGATTTATCTAATCCCATTTGAGTAAAACAAAAAGAATGAAGTGTTTGAAAAAAAGGAAATCTATTAATAGGTTTGTTAACTTTACTGGCTGCTCTTTCTTTTCCGTTTATTGCTGCGTTTTTACTAAAAGTAAAATATCCTATCTTTTCTGGCTCTACACCAAACCTTAAAAATATTTCTATTGTTTTTAAAAGTCTTTCAGTCTTTCCTGTTCCAGGTGGTCCGTACGTTATTCTTCTCATTAATAATTATCTTTTCTTCTTTTTTGTTTGTGCGTCTCAGTCCATTTGTCAAATCTAGTTATCACAAAAACAGATAGTTTATGTTTACCAACCCTTTTAGTTGTGCAATTAAAATCATCTTTTAACATTTGTGATGTTCTTTGATAGGGTATCTTCCAATGTTTTCTAGATAAATAATTGTGAAAAAAATTATCAAATGCAAAATAGTGATGACCTTCTTTAGTGTATGTTCCACCATTTTTTAAATCTTCAAAATCATCTTTTTGAACTCTGTTAACGCAATAATCTTCGAGATAGTTTCTTAATATATCTTTTGTACCTGTGCCCTCAGCAGGTTCTGTAATCTCTGCATTTTCTAATAATATGTTTGTAAGTTTTTTCCAATCATTTGTTTTTAATGTTGGTGGATTAAATCGTAATTGTTTTACACACTCTTCTTGAAATAAACTTTGGTTTGTTAAATGTTTTGCAGAATCAAGGTATAATCTATCACCATCTACATTCATATAATAGTACGGTTCTTCTAACGCTACAACTTGTAGATCTGTAAGATTAGGAAAAGTTATTTCTTGACCTATCCCAAATTTTCTTGTTTTACATAATTTTTTATCACACAAACTACACATAGGTTGATCATTACATTTGTAACCCCAATCTTTTTTTTCATGTTGTTTTGTTATGATGTTTACTTCTATATCTGATAATGGTTGTGCCATTGCAGAATCGTTAAACAATATTATTTTTGTTTTCCAATTTTCTGGCCATTTAGATTTTGCATACACACCATAATGAAACAACGCATTGTTTCTACCACCCTCTGTAACTTTGTTCTGCACCATAAGTTCTACACATGGCGGGCCATCTGAGTATGGTGTTTCTGGTCTTTTAACTTCTATTGTGCTGATGTCTTCTTGTTTATATCTTTCTACTAATTCAAAAAAACTTTCTAGTGTAGCAGCTTCGCCACTCTCAAGAAAGGCATATCTTGTTGTATTACTACAATTAAAGTATGGTAAATTTAAAAAATTTCCTGTATCATCTTTCGATTTTAATTCTCTTTGTTTTGGAAAAACCTCTGACCCACCGTAACCTAACACAGACCTAATCTCATTTAATTTATCTTGCATCAAACCTGCCGACACATAATCAGTTGCAAATAAAAATACATGTGCACCACCAGACTTTGATCTACATACCACCAGTGGTAATTTAAATTGTTTAATTTTGTTTATGAGTTTTTGGTGGTCAAAGCCTGCATAAGAATCTATATCTATACATCCCCACCTACATTTGTTTTCATCATTAATGGGTATGACACCTAAACTATCAATACCATCTAAATGTTTCTGCCATAGTTCATCAGTAACAGGTTCTCTTTTTACAAAAGATTTTCCTTTTACTTTTGTGCCATTCCCATTTGATTCACCTACGATGGTGACACCATGCGCACGGTCTAGTCCTGCAAATATTTGTTTAAATTTCTCAATCATAATAAGTGCAAGTGGGCGCTTCCCCTCTCGCTTCGGCGCCCACTACCTAGGATACTTTTAGTAATTTGAAGACGACTTAGATGTCTCTTCAGTTCCGTGTTTTGCTTGTATCTCACCCTTACCTACAGATTCCGCAAAAGCTTTTGCCGAGTCATAGATAGTTTTATCTGTAACTGGTCCTACTTTTGATACATCCCAACCAAACCATGTTCCTTTGTCGTTAGACATCTGAACAGTAGATAGTTTATAAATGTGGCTGTAAGTTGGCGGAGTAAACAAACCGTTCTTACCCTGCATTTTAATACCCATCATCATTGAGTTCCATTTTCTACTAACTTTTAATTGAGTAGATTTCATAGAAATCAAAGCTGTTGATGGATTATCTCCAACCGTAAGTACAAAGTGGCTTGCAGTATTTTCAAGATAGTTACCATTCGCTAATCTATCTTTGTAGTCTTTACCTCTAGTGGTTTGACTAATTATATCACTGTCTGCCTCGTGAATTGCAACAGGTGCACCAGTGCTGGTACCTCTGTCTTGCCATTCAATGTACTGTCTTTTGTAAAAGACTGGTACAACTTCTAATGAGTCATACAACTGATTGGTTACAGTATTTATGATTTTGCCTGGCTCTGCGCCCTCGACATATTTACCATCTCTTTTATTAACTTCCGGAGATAGTTGGCCCAAAATTTTTAAGAAAGGCAACGCAAGATCTTCTTGCGATATATTTTGAGCACCTTTGTTTGCATCAGCTTCCATATCAAATGTTGCTAATGCTCCTTCTTTTTTTGTTGCTACTTGGTTCATGTTACTTGTTCCTTTTTATTGTAGTTTTATTCTCCGAGAACACCCCGAAGATTTCCGTTGGCATTTCTTTACCCGCCTCAATACGCTCACGGACTAGCGCTTTCAAGGTCATAGGCTCAACCTTCATCTTTTGTGTCGGTTGAAACCCTTGACCTTTCGCAAGTTCGGCATAATCAGCCGCCTTGTTATCTTCGTTACGACCAAACGATACGGATATCTCGTTTTTGATTATATCGCCTAAGCCATTTTCACGAAGCCAGTTAAACGCCGCTGCTTTATTTGCCTCTGTAATAGTGGCACGATACGACGTTGAAACTTTCAGATGTGATCCATCATGAAGTTTTAATTCTGCTAAACCCATCTCAGACATCATAGTTGGTATAACTTCTCCTGATATGTGTTGTATTTGTTTTTTCTTTTCTTTGATTGCATCTTCTTGTATCTCAAGTTGTTGTTGCATAGCCTCTAATCTTTCAACTTGATCTGCAAGTGACTGAATGTTGTCAGTTCTTTTCATTGCATCTTGTTGGTCTTTTTCAAAATCAATTGTCATCAATTTCTCCTTTCTCGTATAGATTAATTTCAATTGGATAATATTTTCTTTCTTGTTTGTCCCATTTAAGTAAATTAAATTTACCTCCGGTAATATCAGATACAATAGAACATGCAACACCTATGATTGCAGGATCGCCTGTAAGTAGTAAATAATCTCTAGGTTTATAATTTTTTAATTTTTGTCTTAACGTATAAACTAAAGGTCCAGGTGAGTGTATCATTTGTGAAAACTCTGGTAACACAAATTTAAACTGCCCATAATGAGAAGCACCCATTATATTTATTTTTGGTGCACCTGCTCTAGTTCCAGCTATTTCTTGTATAACGTATACGGTAGACGTATAATTATTTTTTAGCTTTTCATATTTATTACTTTCTGACATTGACAAATCATATAACATCCTTTATATTAATGTCAATAGAAAGATGAATTATAAATTTAAGTTAAAGCCATACAAGCATCAGTTGACTGCTTTAGAAAAGTCATGGAATAAACAAACGTACGCGTATTTTATGGAGATGGGTACAGGTAAAACAAAAGTATTAATAGATAATATGTCTATGCTTTATGACAAAGGCAAGATAGATGGTGCTTTAATTATAGCCCCAAAGGGTGTTGTTAAAACTTGGTATGAACAAGAACTTCCAACACATCTACCAAAACATATAGAGAATGTGACGGTATTGTGGCAACCAAATATTACAAAAACACAACAAGAAAAATTAGAAAGTTTGTTTGAAATAGAAACAGCGTTACATATTTTAATTATGAATGTTGAAGCTTTTAGCACAGACAAAGGAGTTAACTTTGCATCTAAATTTTTAAACTCACATAAGTGTTTAATGGCCATCGATGAATCTACAACTATTAAAAATCCAACAGCTAAAAGAACAAAAAGCATTGTAGGTCTTAGCAAAAATTCAAAGTACAGACGTATAATGACAGGATCTCCTATAACTAAAAATCCTTTAGACCTATACAGTCAATGTGAATTTCTTGACCCTTATCTTTTAGATTTTACATCTTACTATGCTTTTCGTAACAGATATGCAGAAATGAAAACTATGCATTTACGTGGCAGGTCAATACAGGTTGTAGATGAATTTAAAAATTTAGGTGAGTTATCAGAAACACTACAAGGATTTTCTTACAGAGTTTTAAAAGAAGACTGTCTTGATTTACCACCTAAGAACTGGATTAAAAGACACATAACACTAAGTAAAGAACAGCAAAAGGTTTATGATCAAATGAAGAAAGCAGCAATGGCTGTGTTAAATGGTAAAGTTACATCCACCATGACAGTCATTACACAGTTAATGAGACTACAACAAATAACTTGTGGTCATTTTGTTGCCGATGATGGCACCACACAAGAAATAAAAAATAATAGAATTACGGAGCTAATGGATGTGCTAGATGAGATAGAGGGTAAAGCGATTATATGGGGACACTGGCAGAAAGATATACAAAACATTGTAGATGAAATAGAAAAAAAATATGGTCCAGGGTCCGTGGTTAGTTATTATGGACTCACACCACAAGAAGAAAGACAAGATAACATACGTAAATTTCAGTCCGACCCTAAGTGCCGATTCTTTGTTGGAACGCCTTCTACGGGCGGCTATGGGATTACTTTGACGTCTGCAAACACCGTAATTTACTATTCTAACGGATATGACCTAGAGAAGCGTTTACAGTCGGAGGACCGTGCACACCGTATTGGACAAAAGAAAAACGTAACTTACATAGACATCATAGCTGATAAAACAGTAGATGAAAAAATTGTAAAGTCTTTACGAGATAAAATTAATATTGCCTCTGAAGTATTAGGTGAAGAATTAAGAACTTGGATTTAAACAAATAAATCTTTTGCGTTACCTATAATAGGTTTGTATTTTGTTTTACCCTCTGATCTAAATGCGTGTAAAAAACTAGCTCGTGGTGTTCCTTCTGTATAGCTGCAATGAATCCATCCGCTGTTTGGTTCACCCGGAGTATAGAACTCGAGGATGAGCTGGTCATACGGGAGCTCCCTTTTAATCCAGTCAGCAAGATCACAGTTGTCGACGCCCACAACTTCGAAGTCCGCCGCCTCCGCACGCGCGTGCTGCGAATTTAAACTGCTGCCTATAGCAACACATAACTCAGGGCTACGATAGCCCGACGTTATTTTTACCCTGCCGAAGTGGTCACGTACTGGCTGTAAAATTTTTTCACACAGTGTTTTTAATTTTTCTATTTGTTCTGCGTTAGGATTATTATTAATACCTTTACGGATTGCTGTGTCTGATTTGATTAATTCTGCTAAAGTAAAATTACGTGTAAGTTCCATTATCCTGCAATGTCTGTGAGTAAAGTTATAAGAACAGCTCCCATGCCTCCGACTATCCAATATTCTAGTCTTTTAATTCGGTCCTTCATTTCTTTAATTTGTTCAAATGTTTGCTTTTGCATTATTCTGCAAAGCTTTTCATGTGATTCTATTTTTTGTAGTGCCGATTTTCTCGCCATTATGTTCTTCTCCTACTAGCAATAATTTGCTCTGTTGGTGATAATAAAGCAGTCTCTGTACGTGTCAAGTTAGTATTTGGCACAATATTAGCAGCTGTTACGTTAACATTTGGCATAGGTAACACTGGTAGTGGTGGTGTTGGTAACTCTGCAAATGCTCTATCCTCTGTTTTTTGTGGAACAGAGCTTAACTTATCTTTTTGAATTTTTAATATTCGTTCTATTTCATTTAACTGTGAGTCTTCTTTTATTAAAAGATCTTTGTTTTTGTATTCTCTTAATATTTTTCTAAATAGTTTTTTAGGATAAAAATACTCTTTGTTTATTTTTTCTCCTCTTTCTTTTGCTATTTTTTCTGCCGCTTTTACTTTACTCTTCATACGTTCTTCGTATGCTGTGTATGGTATATTTTTACCCTTTAATAATTTTTTAGCTTTGCTGTATGATATGTTTCTTTTTCTTAAAATTTTTAAAAGATCTCTTTCTTTAACACCAGTTTCCATTGCATCTTTTAATATAAAATAAAACTCTTGGTTAACTCTAAATGTTTCATCTTGAATATTTCTAAACTCTTGAGCTATTACCTCTGGTCCTCTGTTTTGAAAATCCTGTAAACTAAAAAATTTTTCTGCTTTTGTTACAGATCTAAATTTTTTATTGTAATCTGTAATTTTATATTCCATGGCTTTTGGTACGTTTACATTTATTATTCTAACACCAGAAAACAACGCAAGTAATTCATCTTGTAGAGATACAGGGTCACCACCTCGTTTAATATCTTTTTCTATACCAGCTATAATTTTTTCTCCTGTTGTAATTCCAGTTGGTTGTACACCTTCTATGATATGCACTAAACTTTTCATAAATGCGGTTGGTCCATCATCAGTTTCAGAATAAACTACCTTACCTGTTTTAGTCACACCACCTCTACCACCAACTATTACTCCACTTGGTATAACATCTGATATTCTTTCAAGTGCAATAGACTCAGATATGAATGGATCTAATAATTTTCTGACAGGTCCGTCAGCTCCTAAAAATAAATTAAATGCAACAACGTCCGCATCTTGTTGTTTTATTTTGCCTTCTTCTAATGTTTTTAATGCAGCTTTTACAGGTTGTGTAATTACATCGTAGGGACTAAAGTATGAAAAGTTAATAGCTTTACCTACTCCACCCTTCCAAGTATTAATTGGCATGATAGCTGCTCTTGAATCCCAAGGCGCGGATAAACTTCTTTTGTATGCTTCTATTTGTTCTGTAGTTGTGCCTGTTAAAGTTTTAGCTAATTCTGTTGCACCTTTTTCTGCTCCACCTAACGTAACAAACGCACCAATTAATCTTCTATAACCTTGTTGTCTTAATTGTGCATTAGAAGATGTAGCTTCTTTTAAACCAATAGATACAATATTGTGTGTTGTTCTAATCATCTCTGCAGGAAACGATACGAAGTTACCAAATGGTAGCTTTCTTAAATTTTTAATTACTTCAGGAACTTTACTATACGTAGGATATGTATTTCTTATCTGCCATGCAGCTGCTTCGTCTATAGCTTCATCAAATGTTTTTACTTTACCTGTAAATGTGTTTACTCTGTCAAAATTTCTACCAGTTATTTCTTTTGTCCACTTTGCAATGTCATCTACATTTTTATACATAGAGCGCATTTGTGATTTTACATACTCATGACCATACCATTTCCATAAGTTATCACCTCCAGCATATATTCTTGTTGCCGTTTTAATCATTCGTGATTCTGCTAATCGTGCTAATAAACTATCTAAATTTTTTACTTTGGCTCCTGCACGTATATCTTTTAATACTGCTTGTAATTCTGATGCTACGATGTTTTCATCAATCACACCAAGACGTATTTTATTTTCTAAATTATCTATAAATTTTTTTTCGTCTATTACTTTACCAGCACCAAATATGTCATCCATAACCATTTTAATAGATTCTGTTACAGATGCTCTACCACCTATGTGTCCGTTGGCTAACGGAAACATACTAGCTGAAGTTACGTTTCTAACTTGTGTTGCAGGTGATAGAACAGTTTTACCAAACTGTGTTGCTACTTTAAACTGTAATATATTTCTATATGCAGAACTTTGTAAAAGTCCATCAAACTTACCTGGAGCTCCTTTCAATGCAGCATGCATATCTTTTGATGCATATAATTTAGATATATTACTTTTTAATATACCAAGATTTGTTATCTCTCCTATTTTTACGGCATCCATTGCATTGTTAGCTATTGCATCTGCCTCTGATTTAAATAACCAACCTTCATCAATACCTGTTTTAGCTAATTTATCTAAAGTTAATTTATTGGTGGCTTGTGTTATTGCATGTGATGTTGTTTGTAATACTGCAGACTTTAAATTATTTTCTTCACCTAATAATTTTTTAATTGCATCAGGCAACTCATCACCTGTTTTAATTAATTTATCAGATCGTAATAAATTTTTAGAAACATCTTGTATTAATTTTAATGGATCTACACCGTCTTGTTTAGTGTTTGTTAATATTTTATGAACTAAAGACTCTGCATATGCTTCTTGTGCTTGTGCGTTAGTCATTTTACCTGTTTTTAAAGTTAATGCAGATTCTCTTAAATCTTTATTTTTCTTTACTACATTTTCTAATATCCATTTAACTGCTCCTTGTTTTACTTTTGGATCAGGCATATATTCTGGATTTGTAAATACAGCAAAAGATTTACGCATATAAGTTTTTAAATTATCAAGTAAAAATTTTTTAAGATCTCCCGCCGGCAATAAATTACCAAACACATCTTTTGTTTTTATTATTTCTTTTTGTAAATCTCTTGCCGAACCTTGTAGTATTTTTGGTAGCTCTGTTAATTTAATTTGTCCTTTTAAATAAGCAAGCACTTGATCTAAATAATAATCTTTACTAGCTGGTGATGTTGTAAGTGTATTATATTGTCCTTCAAAAGATTTTGCTAAATCATATGATTTTTTTTCAATAGACTCTAAATATTTTTCTATTGTTCTTGATCTAGCTTTTATAAATCTTTTAGCGTCTGATGATAATTGAAAACCAAGTCCTGTATATTTACCTACAGATCTAAATCCTGATAAAAAATTATCTATTTTTTTTAATCTTCTTTGTAATGGATCTTTACTTTGAACTGAAAACAATCTCCATTTTTCAAACGCAGGTAATTGTTTTGTGGGATTGCCTGTAATGGCTGTAGCTAAAGATTTATCTATAACATAACTACTTGCGTTTCTAAGAGCTTTACCAGCTGTTGCAGATCCTGGTATGTTTGCTGCAAGATAAGTTACAGGTCTAATAGCAAGAGTATCAATACCTCTTAACGCATATCCAGCTGGTTTAAATAAACCATACTTTGCACCAACAGTTGCAATCCTAGCTAGTGGTCCACCCATTAATGCAAAACCACCACCTATTAATGCACCCTCTGCACCAAAACGTAATTTGTTTCTAAATCTTGCAAGTGCTAATTCTCTACCAGATAATCCTTCTTCACTTTCTGCATCTAAAATCATAGGGTCTTGTGTTTTAGATCTTGCGCCTGATGTTATAAAATCTGTAGCTGCAAAAGCTGTTGACATGTAACCAACTCTTTTTGCCGTATTAACTATTTTAGTGCCTTGACCAGTTAATGTTCCTGCTACAACTGCATCTTTAGCCTTTTTAGCTTTGAACAGTTTTTTAGCTCTGTTCATTATTTTAAATACAAGACCACCTGGTGCACCATATTCAATAAGAACTTTATTTACTGAGCCTAATAAAGTTTCTGGATCTTTTATTTTATTTTCTTCATACGCTTTATCTAATTTTTCTGTAAGATTAGTGTCAAAAGCAATATCAGTTCCTGTTGTTAACAGGTCACCAACTGAATATATTATATTCTGTGCGGCTCCATACACAGATTTTTCCATATCTTCAAAAAAATCTATATAATCTTTTTCTTTTGCTTTTGATCCTTCTTGTAATTCTTTTATTCTTTCAGTTTTTAATTTACTAAAAGGATTTGTATCAAATACTAAACTAAAATTTTTAAGACCTTCCCAAGTAAATTTTACTGGTTTTTTTTGAACTGTTAATGGTTTTTTAATTGCTGATGATAAAGTGTTTTTTACAGTCTCAGTATCTAAAATTATTTTCTTTTCCTTAAAGGGTTCCATCTACGCCCCCTGTGGTAATGTCAAATTTACTTCGTATTGTTGATTAAAACTTGCTATATCTTCTGCTGTTTGTATGTTTGCAAAATCTATTAAAGCTTGTTTACTTTGTGATAATAGTTGCACAATATCGTTTGATATTTCTTGTGGTAATCTTGCTCTAAGTTCTGTGTAGGATAATTCTTGTACCTCATCTTTTGGTTGCTCTGCTACTTCTTTCATCATTTTAGGCTCTGTTCCAAGTTTTAATCCAACTCTACCACCACTTGCAAAATAATATTTTTTACGTAGTTCTGCTATTGTGAAGTCTGCTGCCTCTGGTGAATCTTCGTTTATTGTCTGAACGTTTTCTGCAATCTCCTCTGCTGTAGCATCAGGATTTTTAGCTTTATACTCGTTTATTCTTTTTTGGTTTTCTCGCTCTACATAAGATGATTTGTAACTATTAAATAATTCTTCTGATGAAATAATCGCTTCATACTCTGCAGGTACACCTATTTCTTTTAATAATACGTTTTGATTTAATACAATTTTTTGTTCTGCTGCTGTTTTTTCTTCTTGTGTTGAATCTGGTTTTTCTATTATTGCTCTTGCATCAAAAATATTTTGTTGTGCTTCTTTAATTAATCTAGCTTCTACTTCTGCAGTTTTTTCACTATCAGTTTCTTTTATTCTTTTAGCTGTAATATCGTATTCAGATGCTAACGCTGTGCCAAATATATCTTCAGCACTATCAGCTCTACGTTCTCTTTCAGCTAATTGTGCTGCTTGAAATGTTTTAAAAGGTTCTTTGGCTGCAGTTGCAGCAGTTGCAAATATATTTCCTCTAGGTGTTTCAGACAATAAATTTAAACCAAACTGGGTTAAAAATCCTGGTAAGCCTGAAGGTGTAAATTTAGCTTCTTCTCCTCTAAATTTATCTATGTCAGTCATAAATCTAGATGTAGTTTTAAGAGCTCTATCATACTCATCTGTTCCTTCTTTATAACCTTTTCTCTCTAAACCAGAAGTGATCCCTGTTCCTGCAGAGCCACCTATTCTAAACATTGGTCTTCTTAATACTCTATTCATAATTATTTCGTTGGTATCTGTTGAAATCTTTGCACTGGTGGATTAAATCCTGTGTATATACCAGCTAACGTTGTTCCAATACCAAGAGCTGTTTGTAATGGTGTTGGGTTAGGTATGTTTGTTGATTGGAACTGTGCTGGATATCCACCCATGATTCCTGTTACTTGTGCAGCGTATCTATCTAACTGTTCTTGCGGTAAGAATGCTGCTTGTCTTGCAGCCTCTCTTGTAGCATCAGCCTGAGCTTGTGCTTGCGCTTGGTTCAGTGCGCCCAGCTGACCTAAACGTGCAATGTTGCTTCCTAATACGCCTTCTCTTTGGCCACCTAATCCTGCCTGGAAAGCTCCTAATCCTTGTTGCTGTGCAGCTAATGCACCTCTGTTTGCAATGTCTTGCTGTCTTGCAGCCATCGCTTGTCCGAATCCTTGCTGCAAAAGATTAGCTTGTAATAAAGCTCTTTCTCTCGCTGCCCCTGTGCCAAACTCGGCGAGTTGCACTCCCGCTCGGCCACTACCGAGCGCACCCAAAGCGGTTTGTTGATCTCGTATTTGCTGTTCTTGTATAGCTCTGTTACGATCAAATTCTGCAAGTGTTGCATCAATCACCTGTGTTTGAAACGGTGACATGAAATCTGTTACTTGTTGCGTTGTTGGTGCTCCAAGTTGTACTCCACTTAATGTTGTTCCTGCGTCTGTTGCTGCTTGTTGTGCTTGTTGTAAAAATGGTTGAAAAGAAGCAATACCTGTTGTACCTGTTGCTGCTTCTGCTAACCTTAATGCTTCTTGTTGTTGTGCTGTTTGAGCTGCAACTGTTGGTGCCAGTCCAGCTAAATTCTGTTGTCTTGTTTCAAACGCTCTAGCTGCATCTTGTCTGGCCTTAAAAGCATCTGCATCTTCACCTGGTCTTTGAGATATACCAGCTAAACCTGTAGATACTACGGGTATGGCTGTTTGTGCTACTACCTGTTGTGCTAGATCTTTACCTAGATCTTCAACAAATTGTGCGGGTAAAGTTCTTGTAGTTTGTGTTGCCATTATATTACTTCCTCTAATCTTTGTGATGTTTGAAACATTTTACGTGCGCCTTCTAAGCCTTGCGATTCTTCAGATACGTCACCCCCGGCTTCGAGGTTCTTCATCATGTTATACATTTTTTCTGCGCCTAAATCAACATCTCCGTCGCCGGCGTTTCTAACCGCATCTGCTGTAAATACAAACTCATTCTTTGATAATCTTGCAGGTACATCATCCGCCTTTTCCATACGTCCTATAGGCACAAATCCACCTTCTTCCCTTAAATCCATCTCTTTACCACCCATATCTAGTAATGGCATAGTCTTTTTAGCTACAGGTTCTTTCTCTATATCTCCACCTTCAGCTGCAAATCTTCTAGGTATAAAAGCATATGGATCTCTTCTAATGCCAGCTATATCTAATTTTTCACCTCTGTATTGTTCGTCTTCATCCTCCTCTTCTTCTTTCATGAAAAAAGGTGCTGCTGTTAAAAGACCGCCACCTATTATTCCAGCTTGTTTTAATTTACTTAATTTTCCAAAATCAGCTATAAGACCTTGTCCAAAAGCTGTCTTAGTTGCTCCTAAATAACCTAATCCACCAATTATTGCAGCTTTACCTAGTGGTGACTTTGCAATTTTTTTAACTGTTCTTGTAACTTTCTTAACAAGTTTACCTAAACCGTACATCTGTCTTGCAGATTCAAAATCAAACTCACCACCTACAACTGTGTCTGCTATACCACCTTTGTTAAATAATCTGTATGCTCTTCTATTTTTAAATGGATCACCAGCCTCTCCATAGTAATCGTCTTCAAGATCATCTGCATCTGTTGGTATTGTAATTGGTTTTGGTGGCACATATGCTGGGCCATCACCTTTATTATCATTATCAAAAGTAGGAGGACCTTTAGGACCAAAAAATGCTTTTTCAAACTCAGTTTGTGTTATGTCTCCAGTAAGATTGGCTTTATCTATTGCATCTACCATTCGATCTATGTCTGTTAAATCTTTTCCTTTCATTCCATAATCATCTAAATTTGGATCAGACTTTTCATAAACATCTAATTGAGGAGTAGTTATATTAGCTATTGTTCCAAAAATACTTGGACTAATACTTTTTAATCCTTTCTTTTGATCTATAAGATTTTTTAAACTTAATACTCTAAATCTTTCTGCAAAATTTAATTTTTTGTCTTTGTCTGTTTTTTTAGCTTTATCTAAAGCTTCTAATTTCTCTTTTTGTTTTCTGTTATACTCTCTTATTTCTCTATTTTTTTGATAATCTTCTAAATCTTGTGCGCTTGGTTTATCTCCTACTTCAGGTGATGTATCAGTTGTTTGTCTATCTCCGTAACTTTGACCAGTATCACCATAAGTTCCTTTATCCCCTTGAGAATCTAAACTAATAATACCTTTTGGCCCTTCATTAGGTCCATCTTTTAAAGATCCATGTATGTCTTCTTTTAGTAGTAATTTTTTTTCAGCGTCTGTAATATAAGCTAATTCTGTTGCTGGTTTGTTAGGACCAGACTTCCATTTTAGAGGCACATCAGAAACAGTTTCTTGCTCTCCAAGGTAGTTTTTTACACCACCTTGTACAGCAACGTTACCGTCTTTTAACATTTGTCTAAATTGTTGTGCTCTAGTTATGGCCATCGTACTACCTTATTTTGTTTTCCCAAATAAATCAAGGGTTGGCATTATAACTCTGATGTCTCTTCGTATATCAGTTTCTGGTATGCCTTTTGCTTTCCATTCTGCATCGTCCTTGTATTTTTCACCTGTTTTCATATTTGTTATTGTTTCTATTATTTCTTTTGGTTCTAATATGGGTATGTCTTTAGTTATGTCTTCCATTATGTTGTTATCTCCTTCTTAATGTTTAAATAGCTAATCGCTACATCAAATGAATTTGTGTTACTTGATTGAACGGTTAGGGTATTACCACCCTCAACCACCAATGGTTGGGTGAGTAATTCTGTTGTAGTATTAGCAGTCAAAGCTGCTGACTTTATAGCTGTAATACTATTATTTGTTACTGTTACTGTAGGTGTACCTTCTGATGTAACTAGTATAGATTTTATTACATAAGTTTCACTTACAAGAGGATTACCAGTTCCAAAAGGGTTTATTGCACTACCTGAAGTGCTATTATCTGTTCCTACAAATTTAAATTGATTAGCCATTAATTAATAAAGAAGTTAAACGCTTCTATCTCCTCTTTTAAATCTTCTTGATATGTTGAATTTAATTTTTCTACGATTGCATCAAGATCTCTTACTTGAGCTTCTGCTGTTTCTACATCATATTCTCTTGATGGTCTAGTTATTACTTGTACAATTTTAGCCATTATCTTCTTCCATCTGGTTGTATGTCTAATCTAAACGTACCTAATCTCCAACTTTGATTTGTAGATGTATTAGATATTTTTAATGATATTGCTCTAGCCCTTGCACGAGTGTCTACTTTTTTAGTGCTTGATGTTACATCAAAAGGCCCTAATGATGAACTTGCTTTTGTATCGTTTGGAAAATCTCTTAAGTCTAAAGTAACTCTAGTTGATCCTGTTTGTGATATAAAGTCAGGTAAGAATCTTCTAATCTTCATTATAAATTCACCATCTCCTCTAATATCAGCTACACCTGTGGGACCACCTAATCCTCGTCTTTGACTTATATCAAAATCTCCAGAGGATATATTTGCTAATATTGCAGTCGTAGCTCCACCTTTAACTTGATCAGTCCCTGTTTCATGCTGATAATATATTGTAGATCCGTCTGTATTTCCTACAACATCAAAAGATGTATCTGTGCCTGCATCGTATTCTAAAGCGTGTGGAGTTCCAAATACTGCCGAGTCCTCCCACATTGTTCTAGCTAAAGATCCTACAGTCCAAACAGGTCTTTGTGGTGAAGAGTCAAAATAATTATATGCAACCATTTTGTTTACAACAGAGGATGAGGAAGTTGGATAAAACCATATGACTTCACCAAAAAGATTATTTAATCCAGCAGATACCATTTGATTACCAGATTCTAAATTTATATCATCGTATACAAAGTCTTCTACTAAACAAGGTAATGATTCTAGTTTACCAGCGTATCTAAAGAAACCATTTTCTGACATCCAATATGCAGCACCATCAACTTCTACACATGCGTTTTGTCCAACTAATCCACAGTTAGTTCCAACTTGCGCAAACGCAAAGGTAAACGGTTGACCAACAAAACGTTGTGTAAATAATGCAGTATCAGTCCAAACATAGATTGCATCTCTACCACGAATAGCCCCTCTGATCTGTGATCCGTCGGCCAGTCTTTGTGTACCAGCTGTATTTGTTGCTGTGGGTGTATATGTATTTATATCCTCTTGGTCAGAGAATCTTATAAACATATCATCTTGTGTAGTAGTATCACCAATCGTTGTTTCTGTTCCAAAGAACACTAAGTGTCTATCCGGTGTAGATACTAACATGTGACGTGACGCTGTTGGAGCGCCAGATATAATACTTGCTCTTGTGTTTTCAGCGTTTGATGCTGCAGAGTTCCATTCAAATACAGCGCTATCATGTATTAAACAAATAGCTTTATCACCAAAATTATCTAGTGACCACATACCTGGTTCTAATACTAAGTCTCCCGATGCTGCCTCGCCCCATGCTACAAAGTTTGTTGTGCTTGTGATAGTTGCTCCACCACTATGTGCAGCTTTTGTTGTACCTCTTACTTCTCTTGTAACACCGGTAAGTTCGTTACCTGATATACCTGTATAAGATATCTCTTCATTATCTATTTTTATAAAGTTTGTACCTGTACTAGGAAATTGTGATGGGTCTCCTAATAGTATTCCTGTTGTAACAGTATCATTTATACCATTTGTTAAAGTTGTTGTAGGTTCTCCAATAGCTTGACCACCCCAAGTTCCAAGAGACCATCCAAAACCCTTTGCTTGCACCGCTGGTCCTACAGGATAATAATGTTGTACTCTAATACCACCAGATGTTGTTGCTCCAGATCCACCTTCATTTGATGGCATCGTTATAGTTATGGTTGTGCTTGATGGTACGCTAGTTACCATAAATTTTTTATCATCAAAATCTGCTGCTGCAAAATTAGAATTAGTTATTGCACTAAAATTATCTAATAAAATTATATCATTTTCACCTATACCATGATCACCGCTAAAAGTTATTGTAACAATAGATGATCCGTTGCTCGTGGTGAATGCATTTGTAAGAGTTGTTGTAGATTTAATTGGGTGTATGTCATAGAATACACCACCTGAGTATGCATATAAAATTCTGTTGGTTCCAATAATTGCATACTTTCTAGCTTTACTATTTACAAAATGATGAAGACCTCGGCCTGCTCCAGTTAATTTATTTTCCCCTAGTTGTTTCCAACCACCTATTTTTTCTGGTATGCCATATCTAAATCGAACGTTATCACAATCGATCCATTGACCCTCCGCTCCTGTGGGTGTTATCTGTTTATTGATTCCAGGCTGAAAACCTATTTTTTGTAGCATACGACTCCATTATAATACTATTTTACAAATGAAGGTAGACCTAGCATTGGTCTTCCATCAAACTTGTTTTTTTCAGCAAATGGGCCATTTACATGATTATAATGTAGAAATACTTGGCCGCAAATGTTCCCGTCAAAAGGCTCTCGCCAATGTTCGAGTTCGCAACCACTATATACTAGCATATCTCCTACTTCAAGCAAGACTTTAGTGCCTTTGGGTGCATTGGGCTTATGTATGTTTTTACGCTCGTCTATGACGTTGTCAGCCCCCGTACCGTCGATAAATATAGGCCATGGATCTCCACCTAAATTTATTGTAGTAGATATCTCACAAGAAGGTCTGTCTTTATGTCTTTTTAATTCATCACCTTTTTTATAAGCTCTCGCATAAGAATAAGTTGGTATTAATTTTAAACCTGTTTCTTCTTGCATTCTAGGTAACACTTTCATTAATAAAGTCTCCATAACAGGATCTGCATAATGTGAATAAGTATTAGGTATTTGTTGATCTGTCCATGTTCCAAACATACCTGTGTCAACTATAATATTATTATCATACATAAATTTAGCTGCATCACGTTTAAGTAAAAAATAGTTAAATATAAAGTTAGCTAAATCATAACTAATTGCACCTTTAATTACTTGGTATTTATTAAAAGGCATTTTCAAATCCTTTTTGTATAAAATTAAAACTTACTGATATTCTTATATCGTTTGATTTATTAGCTTCAACACAATGCCAAAGATAAAATGGAAATATAATTATTCTACCTTCAACAGGTTCTAAAAAACACTCTCTCCATAAATGTTTTGGTGGTTGACCTTTTTTTCTTATAGGCATATTTAGTTGCACTCCTGGTCTAGGGTCATTACAAGATAACTTACCAGAATTTTTGGGTGCTTTTATATAATACACTCCACTAAACAAACTATTAGGATGTATGTGTGGAGCATTAGATCCACCTGGTGGGTTTATATTAGCCCACATATTACCTAACACAGGCTCTCTATCTAGCCATTCTTCTTTCCATATATCATTCATCATTACAAACAATTCATTTACTAAAGGTCGAAACACAGGTATTTGGTGCATCTCTGTTGTAGAGTGCCAACCATTTCTATTTGTTTTTTGAACACCTGGATCTCTTTTAGACCACTCAATTATTTCATTAGCAAATAGTTGATTGTCTAATTTTACATCTTTACCATATATAATTGTTGGAAAAAATTGTTCTTTAATCATCTAAATGGTTTGCCTCCAAACCAAACAACGAGTGATTGTCTAAGACCTCGTCTCACAGGATTAACTCTGTGATTTAAAAAAGATGCAAATATAATTGCATGACCTTGTTTTAACTCTGCAAATTTACCTGGTGCCATTATTTCTAAATCACCACCTTCAAACTCTGATGGATCATTTAACAATAACGTCATTGATATTTTTCTTACAGGTGGCTCATTTTCCATATGCACATCACAATCCATATGCCAATCGTAAAACCCACCCTCTGGATATTCTGTAAACTGAGCTTGTTCTGTAACTTGTATATCTCCAAAACCAAAATGGTTTTCATTTGCTTTTTGTATGAAGTTATTTAAATCACGATACATGTGTCCCATTTCTTTAAATGGTATCCAAGATATTGTTGTAACTCTTTTCTTTGTATCTGTGCCACCACCTGGTTTACCCATACCAACTTTTGCTGTTTGTGGTGGTTGTCTTCTTCCACATTCTATAATCTGTCTACATTGATCTGGTGTGAATAATGGTGTGGTTGTCTGTATTATCCAACTTTTCCATTTAGGTTCTGTGATTTGTCTATTTTCGTACATTAAATAGGTCCTTTCTCATACATTATTTTTAAAAAATCTGTTCTTTTTACAGGATGATTTTCCCAACAAAAAACATTTAACAATTGAAAAAATTTTGTTTCATTACCATCATCACCTACATAACACAAAGTAGATTCATGTTTATCTTTAAAATACTCATATCTATGTGCACCACTTCTAATATGCACACCATCCGCATCTAAAACAATAGGACACAATAATCCTCTTTCCTTGAAGTCTGAATTTATTTTTATTGAAAATGAATCTACTGTTGGAAAATGAGTTTTCATATTTTTAAATTTTACTTCTTTTAATTTATCTTTAAATATTTGATAGTGAGGTTCTAACATTAAGATACCCCTCTATTTTTAATTGGGTCATATTCAACATCCATATTTGCTGCAAGAGTTCTTCTCCATCCAGGTCCGTTAAAAGGATACACACAGTGTCTCATATCGTATGGAAATATAAAAAAATCTCTTTCAGCAATACTAGGTTGATAATCCACATTTGCAAACTGACCAGAAACTGCACCTAGCATTTGTAGTCTACCATTTTGTGGTTGATGAGGAGATGAATATTCTACACCAAAACTTTTAGGTAATTTTAAAATCATAACACTAGATAAACCTGTATGTATAGTTCCTTGGTGCACGTGCACTGGATTGTATTCATGTTCAAACATTTGGTTTACCCAAACAGAATTAAAATGTAAGTTGTATTCTCTTACTTTATTCCAATTTAAATAATGTATAAACATAGATTCAAACCACATTAATACATTTTTTGGAAGATAATTATGTCTGGTCATTCTAGGACCATTTACACCATCATAAAATAAACTGTGTTCTTTTTCTATTTTACCAACAAGTTGTTTATTAGCAGGTTTTAATTCAGGATATTTATTTTCATATATTAAATTAATTGTATGAAATATTTCTAAAGGCACCTGATATCTTAAAACAGATTGACCTAAAAATATAAAGTTAAATTTTGGGTTTTGCGCCGAGATCATCTGTTAGTTGTTCTTTCTTATTGTAAATCATTTCTCCTGATTTTTTAACTCTTTCTATACTTTTTAATTGTCCTAATACATTAAACACTTCGGGTTGACTAGATCCTGATGTTAGTGTCTCTGCTTTGTTTTTCATTATTAAATGATAAGAATCTAATTGATGTCTATTAACATCTTTTGTATCAAACGATCCATCATCAAATTCTTTTTTTAACGTAGACCAAAGTTTAATTTCTCTCATACGATCTTTTGCAACTAATTGCATATTAGCTAAACCGTATCTAGCTTCATCTAAATCTATTTGATATTTAGTTAATTTATAGTCGTCTTTTTCAGTTTCTACTTTTTTCTCTAACCATTTAATTTTTGCTTCTTGTCTTCTACACTCAAACGATAAAGTCATTAAATTTTCTAAGAATACATTTTGTTCTCTAACACATTGCCAATACTTTGCAGCTTTAGTTGGATACTTCATGTCTTGTAGAACAGACATTCTCATTTCTGTTTCTGTTCTAAATACTTGTTTCTTGGTCCATGTGTCACGAAGCTCGGCTGTCATAGCCTTAAACTCTTTTACATCATTTGGGTCCAATAAATTATTTAAGCTTGGTGCTTCTTTTTCTATAAGTGCATGTATATTTCTTTTTTCTGTCATAATATTCCTTTCATCCAGCAATATATACTTTATTAACTAGTTGTCAATGTCTTAGATGCAACTGTTTGTGTTTCTGCACTCCACTCTTCAGTATTATTATACACAGGATTACCTACATTGGACCCACCAACTGCCATACCATCAGATCCACTATTGTAACTTCCACTTGGAGAAAACTGCATTCTAGCTTGAGCC
>VTLG01005745.1_pt1 | contig 46136 bp, 50 predicted proteins | sample 4694571 | NCBI WGS metagenome assembly VTLG01 (sample SAMN12604809, study PRJNA352737) | marine metagenome | biome: ENVO:00000447; feature: ENVO:00000209|ENVO:00000569|ENVO:01000036; material: ENVO:00002151; isolation source: viral sequences binned using virsorter ...
GCCATTATCTTGACCTTGATTTGCTTACCACTGGCGAACTGTACAAAGCCACAGTTGAAACTTTCAGATCCTCTGATTCAGCATCACTCAGATCCGTTCGAGATGTCACATTCAGAACTTGCAGAGTTCTCGCCAAGATGTCTGTCGCAGGAATCAGGGTGGATAGAACCACCCTCCAACACGTTAGACATGACTACGAACAAGAAAGGTGTGACATCTTACAACGACTGCAAGTAAAGACAAGAGAGTTGATGGGAGGAACACCCATAAATCTAAATTCACCAGAGCAACTGTCTTGGGTTATCTTTAGTCGTAAGCCAAACGATAAGAAAGAGTGGGCTGACTTGTTTGAGTATGTAGACCCTAATGATTTTAAATTAGCAGTAAAGAATAATAGTAAGGCTGTGTTTAAGACAGAGGCTAACACTTGCCCTGAGTGTGATGGCACAGGTAAAGTTTACAAAATAAAGAAGGATGGCACACGTTACGCTAGACCTCACAAGTGTCCTAAGTGCGACGGTAAAGGCTACCTTCTTACAGATACAAACGAAATGGCAGGACTTGGCTTCTTTCCCCCAAGCAAGAAGTGGGTCAGTGCAAACGGCTTTGGTGTAGGCAAGCAGAACTTGGATGCACTTATAGCTACAGCTAAGAACAACAACATGGAGAATGCAATTGATTTTTTACAGGACGTTAAAAGGCTTAGTGCTGTTAGTAGCTATCTCAGTAGTTTTGTGGATGGTATTTCCTCCAACACTAAAAGAGACAACAGGTTACATATCAACCTTACCCAGCATGTCACCAGTACAGGTAGATTTTCTGGACGAAACCCCAACATGCAAAACATGCCAAGAGGAGGAACCTTCCCCATAAAGCGTGTCTTTATTTCGCGCTGGGATGGCGGTAAGATAATCGAAGCTGACTTTGCACAGCTTGAGTTTAGAACTGCTGCTTTCCTCGCACAAGACAGCACAGCCATCAGGGAGATAGATACAGGATTTGATGTACATTCCTACACGGCAAAGGTTATCAGTGATGCAGGACAGCCTACAACACGTCAGGAAGCAAAGGCACACACGTTCGCCCCTCTCTTTGGCGCTACAGGATACGGCAGAAGCAAGGCAGAAGCTGCATACTACAAGCAGTTTGTAGAGAAGTACAAAGGCATAGCTAAGTGGCACATCAAGCTAGGAGATGAGGCGCTAAGGGAAGGCAAGATAACAAACGTAAGTGGCAGACAATACGCTTTTCCTGATGTTGTACGAAGAGAGAACGGTTCTCCGTCACACTTCACTATGATAAAGAACTACCCTGTGCAGGGCTTTGCTACCGGGGATGTTGTACCAGTGGTGCTAATAGAAGTGGATCGTTTGCTATCAGGTATGCAGTCTTGTTTAGTCAACAGTGTGCACGACAGTATGGTTATTGACGCACACCCTGATGAAATAGATGATGTGCTAGGTATTATAAACTTGATAAACGATAATCTAAATGATATAATACTCAAAGAGTACAACATAGAAATGAACGTGCCACTATTATTAGAATCCAAAATAGGTAATAACTGGCTTGACACAGTGGACGTTTAGTGATATAACTACAGGTCTAACTAAATAGCATAGAAAGGTAAAATATGCAACAGAATGCAGTAGCACTTAAAGTAGAAAACATGAACTTGGCTGACGCTATGGGCTTCTCTGCCCCAACTACACCTACACAGTCTAGCTTACGTAGGATTACAGGCACAGTTATTCAAGAAGTTGTTGAGGGAAAGGTAGCGTCTTCTCCTGTGTTTAAGATTGTCTCTGAAGAGGATACAGTTTTTGCACGAGAAGTAGAGGTACGTTTGTTTGCAGAACGTCAGAAGTGGCAGCGCTGGGATAGTGAAAACAAAACTATGCAGAAGTCTGTTATGTCTACGTCACTAAATACTGATCTTAAAGATACGATTGGTACGTTTAATCTTGGCAGACGGTCAGGCTTCATCAAAGACTTTGCTGCGCTACCCAAAAATGAACAAGACCTAATCCGTAGTATTAGTCGTGTTAAAGTATTGATGGGTAAGGCTACACTCGTTGATGCTTTTTACGAGGGTGGCACACCTGCTGATGGTTACGACACAGAATTTTCTTTTATTATGGATGTAAAGAACCGTGATAGCTTAAAGTTTATTGATAATGCAGTAGGCAAGCTAATGAAAAAACGTATCAGTCCAGCAGAGCACAGCATTGCTTTGTTAGGTGAGACACGCAGTCTACCAAACGGTAGTCCATACATGGTGACTAATGCATCCCTTAGTAACTTTGTTGGTTTGCAAGAAGGTGATAACGAAACCTTGCAAGACTTCTTGGATTACATTGAATCCAGTAATGAGTACGTCAGAACTAAGTGGGCAGAAAATAATGTAGAAACTATCTCAGATAGTGAGAAAAATATAGTGTCTAATATTGTAGATGTGGAGGACTTTGAATAGTGAACCACTCTGCTGAATTAGCTCTACATCAGTATCTTAGAGATGCTATTGACGGTAAGTCTAGAATGCCAAAAGATGTCATTGATAAAATAAAGAGCGACATCGGTGAGGCTCTTGACAAACAGTTTAATTCACCAGCAGAGAAGAAAGAGTTTAAACTTAGGATGTCCAATGTCGGGCGTCCTAAATGCCAGCTTTGGTTTGAAAAGAACAACCCAGCGCAGCAAGAGCCGCTACCTACATCCTTCAAGATAAACATGATCTTTGGGGATATGATAGAGGCTTTGCTGAAAGGGTTACTCCGGGCTGCTGGTATTACCTTTGGTGACAACAAGAAAGTATCTCTGCGTTTATCTGACACAGAAGACATCTCTGGTGAGTACGACATGTTGCTAGATGACAAGATAGATGACGTCAAGTCTGCTAGTCACTGGTCGTATGAGAACAAGTTTGTAGACTTCTACACACTAGAACAAGGGGATGGCTTTGGCTATGTGCCACAGCTTGTAGGCTACGCAGAGGCAGCTAACAAAAGGATTGGTGGCTGGTGGGTTGTAAATAAAAATAACGGTAGCTTTAAGTACGTGTCAGCAGCAGAGGCAGACAAGGACAAAGTTTTACAAAAGATAAAGGATGTCCATGAGTACCTCAAGAGTGATGCACCCTTTGAGAGATGCTTTACAGAGGAGCCAGAGTCATACAGGGGTGTGAACAGTGGTAACTACAAGCTACCAAAGGATTGCACTTTCTGCTCACACAAAATCAAGTGCTGGCCTAGTTTAAAAAGTCTGCCCTCTAAGGTGTACAAAGGTAAAAGAGAAGCACCAACAGTGCATTATACAAGATTGAAAGGTGAATACTAAATGACTACGGTATCAATAAATGATGTTGAATACGACACAGAAAACATGACAGACAAGCAGCTAAAGACAGTACAGTTACTACAGCAGAACTTAGTATCTGTAAATATGCTAGATCATTGGCTGCAGTGTGTTAAGTTTGTAGGAGAGATTAAGACACGAGAACTGAATAAATCACTTAGTGATGACCAAGAGAAAAAGGAGTAGCACGAGAAGGTATCGCAGCGGCCTAGAAAACGAGATAGCTGCATACCTAAGAGAGCATCAAAGGCAAGTCAGGTATGAGCGTTTAAAGATAGAGTGGGAAGACCTACGCTACAGAACGTACACACCTGACTTTATTTTAGACAACGGTATCATAATAGAAACCAAAGGCATCTTTGACTCAGAGGACAGACGTAAGCATCTAGCCATACGAGAACAACACCCAGAGCTAGACATACGATTTGTATTCAGCAACAGCAAAGCAAAGCTGTACAAAGGGGCTAAGTCTAGATACTGTGAGTGGTGTGACAAGTATGACTTCAGGTGGGAGCATCGGATCATACCGCAAGCGTGGTTAAAGGAGAAAGGTAAACCTATAAGAGTAAAGAAGATACTCTTCAAAGGAGAAAGAAAGGTAACAACATGAAGTACGTGATAGGAGATGATGAAGTAGCTTTGGTTTTGAAACCTTGTTCCTTTGATAGTAAAGGTAAGTGGACAGGTGAGATGAATACAGGTCTTGTTGTAGGGGAGCCTAAGTTGCTTGATAAAGAAGACACTGCATACGTCATGCATCTAGCTACGTTGATGGGTGCTTTTTTAGAACTCGCACAACACGATGATATGCTGTACAACATGGTAGAAGAACACAGAAATGAACTAATAGGTTTAAAGGAAGAAGAAGAAGAAGAAGACCAGCCCATGTACGAAAAGGTAGAAGGCACAGACGGTAAGATTCTAAAACTTACTAGGTTCACTAAAACGCAAGGTAATGCTTAATGAAAAAAGAAGGTCACGATCCTGTAACTAAACCTATTCATTATAATCAAGCAGGTATAGAATGTATACAAGCTATAGAGGCAATGACACAAAATATGTCTGGCAGTATTGCACCCCATGCAGCTAATGTGTTAAAATACCTGTGGAGATGCGAATACAAGAACGGACTAGAGGATATAGATAAAGCTATCTGGTATCTTAACAGACTAAGAAAACGATGGACGGAGATAAGAAAGTGAATAATAAAAATAAAAAGTTTAGCGTTACATTCTTACTGGAAGTAGACGAAGCATGTAACGTATTATCAACTGTACAAGACGCACACGAAGAGGACGTACATGATCTAGTACGCAACACGTTCTACGATATAGACGATGTAAAAATAGACAACCTAACTGTGAGAGAGAGAACATGATTAATGCAAGTGATATAGAGGCGTTTGAATACTACAATAGTGTAGACAGTGGTGAAGTATTGCCTACTGACTATCAAACTTTTATACATCAGTCTAGGTATTCCAAGTGGATGCCAGAAGAAAAGAAAAGAGAGAACTGGAGCGAGACAGTACAACGCTATATAAGCAACATGGTTGACGGTAAAGTATCTGTAACAGAACAGATAATGATAGAGGACGCCATACTCAAGCTAGAAGTAATGCCATCCATGCGAGCCATGATGACTGCAGGGCCAGCAGCAGACCGAGATAACACATGCATATATAACTGTAGTTATCTAGCTGTCGATGACCCTAAAGCTTTCGATGAGGCTATGTTCATACTCCTCTGTGGTACTGGCGTTGGCTTCAGTGTTGAGAGGCAGTACATCAATAAGCTCCCTGAAGTCCCTACTCTCTTCAAGAGCGATACCACTATCGTTGTAAGGGACAGCAAGGAGGGATGGGCTAAGGCGTTTAGACAAGTGTTGGCACTCCTATGGGCTGGTGAGATTCCTCAGTGGGATACCTCAAAGGTTCGTCCTGCTGGCGCTAGACTGAAGACGTTTGGCGGTAGGGCTAGTGGCCCAGCGCCTTTGATAGATCTGTTTAGCTTTACTGTACAAACATTTAAAAATGCACAAGGGCGTAAACTCAGTGCTCTAGAGTGTCACGATATTATGTGCTTTGTAGGACAGATAGTTGTCTCTGGTGGTGTAAGACGTAGCGCTATGATTAGTTTATCTAACCTAAGTGATGACCGTATGCGTCACGCTAAGTCAGGTCAGTGGTGGGAGACAGCAGGACATCGTGCTTTAGCTAATAACTCTGTATGTTACACAGAGAAGCCAGACATGAACTCATTCTTACGTGAGTGGACAGCTTTAGTAGAAAGTAAGTCAGGAGAAAGAGGGATATTTAATCGTGAAGCATCTAAGAAACAAGCTGCAAAAAATGGTAGGCGTGATAGTGAGTGGGAGTTTGGGACTAATCCATGTTCTGAAATCATACTGCGTCCAAATCAGTTCTGTAATCTTACGGAAGTTGTGGTCCGGGCTACTGACTCTATTGACGATCTTGAAAGGAAAGTCAGAGTTGCAACTATACTTGGAACAATTCAATCAACCTACACACACTTTCCATATCTGCGAAAGGTGTGGCAGCGTAATACAGAAGAAGAGCGTTTGCTTGGTGTGTCACTCACAGGGATAATGGACAACCCACTGATGACTACAAAAAACAAAGGTCTAGAAAAAACATTGGAGCACTTAAAGAATGTCGCTATTTCTACTAACGCTGAACTTGCTAACAGTCTCAGTATACCCCAAGCTACTGCAATTAGCTGCGTCAAACCGTCCGGAACAATCTCCCAGTTGGTTGACAGCGCGTCTGGTATTCACCCTCGCCACAGTTCATATTATATCCGTACTGTACGCGCTGATACCAACGACCCCTTAACTAAGTTCATGGCTGATCAAGGTATACCTAACGAGCCTTGTGTAATGAAACCTGATAGCACAGTAGTGTTTAGCTTTCCTATCAAGTCACCAGACAAAGCAGTGCTTAGAGATGATCTAACAGCCATAGAGCAGCTAGAGACTTGGCTTATATATCAACGACACTGGTGCGAGCACAAGCCCTCAGTGACGATTACAGTGCGTGATGAGGAGTGGCTAGAGGTGGGTGCATTTGTGTACAAACACTTTGATGAGATGAGTGGTATATCTTTTTTGCCTCACTCAGATCATACATATCAACAAGCACCCTATCAAGAGGTAGGTAGGTCAGACTACAATATGTTAGCGTCACTTATGCCGACTAGTATTGATTGGTCTAAGCTGTCTGACTATGAAGAAGACGATAACACAGCATCCATGCAGACACTAGCGTGTAGTGGCGATAGCTGTGAAATAGTAGACTTGACATAAAGGAGAAATAAAATGGTTGAGTTTTTTATAACATCTATACTTGCTGTTGGTTTGATGGCAGACGCATTAATACCTGCGATTAATAGTGGTATAGATGTGGCTGCACCTTATGTAGATCAAGGTGTTGATGCAGTAAAAAGTATCGTTAAATGAAGTGGATAATAGTCCTTATATTCTTTAATGATGGACTACATTATGCACAAACCCAGCCTTACTTCTACAAGAACTACGAAGTATGTGAGGCTGCAGCAAGTGAGGTAAAAAAAGTGTACTCAAAAAACATGCCACATGAAGATGCACAAGTCATGGTATTCTGTGCATCGCTACCCCGGCGACTATGAGCATAGAGAGCGAAGCAAAAGAACACATGGAAAGAAAGCAGCGGCTTTTTTATGAGGGGCTATTAAGAAAGCTAGAGCCTGTCAAGCAGCACATAGAAGAACATTTACCAGATAGCAATGGTAAATACCGGGCTTTAGATGCTGTAGAGGATGTATGTATGATAGTTAAATACACTGCAGAACTACAGGGGTTGAAGTAACTAATCTATTTTAGCACTAGGTGGACACGGTTGGTCAGTATTATATGTAACTATATGATAAGGCCACAGGTAATACCTAGTGCTAATCTCTTTAGGACATCTGTATTCACAGACTTTGTACATAGTTCCCAGTGGAACCATACCAAAGAATACACCAGTTAAGGCGCATATCAAAGACCCTCTTTTGCAATGTATTCAAGATGATCTATATAAGAGTTGTACATCATCAACTCTCTAAAATTAAATTCATCCAAACTAGCATCAACTCCCTTGTCTTTCATGTAACGCATGGCGTCATCTCTCACCTCTTGATTGCTACCTTTTGTTGTTGCTTTGTATCTCAGCCTATCCATAAAGTTTTCATCTATGTCAGACTGATGTGCATCTCTAATAAACTGTCTCGCATCTTTTAATACTTCTCTAACTCTGCGCCTCTTACCGTTAAGTGTATCTTCTTGAAAAGATTTACTTCTAAGTAATCTCTCCATCTTAGGCTCAAGCAAAGGTGCAACAGCTTTATTAAATATTCTATCATACATGGGCATCTTTGATCTTTGATCTGCTTTCCATGTTTGCATCTGTGCTAGTGAGTATGCTTTTTCTGTTGCAGTTTTTCCCTTCTTTACATTTACGCCAAATATTCTTGCTAATGGGTTAGCATCATATATGTCACCCTCCCGTGTGGCTACTCTCAGGTTTTCACCTGTGAGAATCTCTGTCTCACCTATCATAACTTCTATTATATTATCAAAGTATTTGGTGGCTGGCTGCACAAAAGATCCTAGACCTGTAGTTTGTCTAACATCCTTAGCTGTATCGTTACCCGCTAAAAATCCTACAGCCCTATTCACAGCATCTAAAGGACGGGTTGTACCTGCTGCTATGTTACCTAATGATTTATACAGAGCATCTAAGTCTTTGCCTCTGTCTCCTTCACTAAGAAAAAAATCAAGGGTGTTAAACAAGTCATTACCAAACTGTACATCTCTAGCCACCTGACCAATAGCCAACTGATTGCCTAACTCCTCCTGTATCTCTGGTGGAACCTTGCCTGTTTTAATTTTTAGGTTAGCAGCACGTCCTGCCACCAAGAAATAAGAGAACGGAAATACGTTTCTTACGTCAAGTATAGTTCCACCTCCAATATCAACTTCATTCGCAGCAAGACCTTTGTTTTGTCTTTCTTCGTCAAACTCTATAGCCATTTTTAATGCTGCTGTACCAACCAAAGCACGACTAAAAGCCTCTGTATTTTTTATATCCCTTTTACCTTTAACAATGTTTTTAGCAACACCAACCAAAGACAAAGGACTCCATTGATAAGCTGTAGCAACCACGTTGTTCATAAATCTACCAAAGGGTATTACTGTTCCTAGCAGTGGGGTGTTTGATGCATTCTCGACAGCCTTAGCCACTCCCCCCAGTAGTTGATCATCCCCCGTATAATCCTTAGAGAATACAGAACGAAGTGTAGTATCCACAGCACCACCTATCACATCATCATCTATCTTTGACAAATCTCCTGACTTTAATACATCAATAAGTGTCATGTCTTTGTTTTTTAGTCTTATGTATTTATCTAGTTCTGTTATAAACATTTGAGATTTAGTAAAAGTATCTTGAACACGAACACCTGTTATGGTCATGGCTGCATCAGCAAATAACTCTGCATTTTTGACATATGGACTATTAGGATCAATATTATATCTTTTACCTGTTCTCTCTACCCCAGCGCCTATGGTTTCAAACAATAATCCTTTTATATCTTTTCTACCTTGACTATCTTTTATTTGCTCCATTAAAGACATATAGGTTTCATATGTTGTCAAAGGGTCAACAAAGTTTTTCATCTTTTGTGTTTGAATATCTTTATAAACTTTTGCTTGTCTAAATAAATCTTTAGACTTATTAAAGTTACCTAAAGAATACTGTGCAGCACCTGCAACCCCTAACAATCCTGAACTAAACAAATCAGCTACAGTCTGACCTCCATAAAACTGTGCGAAACCAGCCACGTTAGCAGCAGTAGTAGCAGGAGATGAAACCAAAAGACGCTTCCATATGTTCTGTGCATAAGTTAATCTTTTAGGGCTTTTTTTATCTGCACCTCTAACAATACCAAACTCACTATCTAAAGCATCCCTTACATCTTTATCTTTTAAGTTTTTAGCAAGTATTTCATTCCCGGCTACAACACCACCATCAACTATCCTTCTAACCTGTGACATCACAGCAAGTGTGCTACCTGCACCACTAATATCAGAGGCTATTATATCACCTATCTGCACTGGCAAAGAGGTAATCTCACCTATCTTTATACCACTAGCTTTTGAAAACTCTTTTGATATATTTTGAAGATCCTCTTCTGGCATGTACTGTAACAAGTTTGTCATAACATCTGACACCCTAGTATTTCTAGAAAACTTAATACCCTCTTCTTTAAATATACCAGCCAATCCAGACTTGCCATCTTCTCCAAGCATGATTTGTTTTAGTAATGATTCTGGTATCCTTTTGCTACCTTTTAATTCTTCATCACCTGCTAAAACTTTTTCATTCCAAGATTTAAGAGTGTTACTGATACTATCTTTAGCTTTATCAATGGCCTCCTTTTTAAGCATAGGTTTACCTATAGCTTTAGTCTTTAACTTGTTTACTTCTTTTTGTAACTGCTTAACCTCTTTTGCGTCTGGCCCTAGTCTAACTGTTTCTTTTTTAAGTTTAAGTTCTGCTGCCTTTAACTTTCTTAACGGAAGCTCCTCCCCTCTTGTAGCAGCTTTTGCATCATCCATAGCTTCTGCAAGACCAGATATACCATCAAACTTACCAAACGCATAATGTAATCCACCACCCACGCCACCTAGAGTTAGAGCAAGTCCCGTTTGCATTTGACTAAACTTCTCTTGTGAGCCTACATCTAAATAAATATCTTGTATAGCTATGTCTTGCACACCAGCTAATAAACTATCTATCACTGTTGTTTGTAATACAGCGTCCCTTTGTACTTTTTTTAACTTTTCACGTTTAGCTTCACGCATAGCTTTCTTAGCTATCTTACTACGCAAAGTAATGCGAGCTTCTTCTGCAGCTTTCTCCGCAACATTTTTCATAGAGGCAGAGGTGTAATTACTACCTACTAACTTTTTTGTCATCTCACGAGATGCTAGACTAGCTGCATCATCTATAGCTTTTTTATTAGCCCCATCCTTCAACGCTCTTCTCGCTGCAGCACTAGCCGCCGCACGAATAGCAGACTTACTACCTGTGGTAACACCTAACGCAGCAGCCTTACCTAGCCCACCAGTGAGCAAGCCCACATAATTAGTAGGGTCTGTAGCTATAGCAAAAACATAGTCCTTAACACCGTCTACAGCACCGTACACACCATCATTTACAAACACGTTACCAAGACTGTCATATATATCATATGCCTGACTTGCGATATTTTTAGCTTCATCGTTTGATTTACTTATGTATCTGGCTTCTGCTGCAGTAGATATTACGTTAGTGTTAAAGTTACGCATGTTGTCTACAAAATCTTCTACTACCTTTTCATCAGCAGCGTCTATGTAGTCTGCACCTTTCTTATCAATCATGTGCTTACGTATAATCTCAAGTCTGTCTGTCCTATATAAATCTTTTTTCTTTAACTTGTGATCTTGTGGAACAGTATCTTCAAACATTTCTTCTTCAAAATCGTACACCTCCTTCACAGGAGAACCATACCTAGAGTACGAACCTCCTATGGTTTTTTCTTTTTCCTTGACATCATCATTAGGTTTTATACCATACTTATCGTAGATGTCTTGCACAGTCATGTCTGTCATTGTAGTGTTCCTACTTTAATACTTATTTACTAAACTTTTTATAGTAATCATTAAGGCTAGTACCAAGTTCATCACTTGGGTTGTACTTACCTCTGCTTTTTACATACTTCCTCATTCCACCTTTGCCACCAAGATGTGCTACAGCCCTCAGTCCGTCCCTGTCGTAGTTACGAGCCACGTTACCAAGCGCGTCTATAGCTTTATCAATGTCAGCTATATGCCAAGTAACTACTCTATTTTGTAAATTAGGGTCATTCTTAAACTGTTTCATAGTGAAACGCTCTCCTGAAGCCCGTTTAAAATCTGCTAATCTAGCCGCTCCAAACTGATATAAACCTGCGAACTTACGTCCATCTTTTATCTGTATTTCTGCTTGAGGATTGTTAGAGCTTTCAGACATTGCAAGTTTTTTTAAGAAAGAGTTATTATCATCCACGGGCGTAGGTTGTGTAACTTGCTCTCCGTACTGTGCATAGTTAGCTTTAGTCTCTACTAACTCACCATATTTAGCGTATGAACCCATATTATTTGTCCACACGTTCAGTGGTTTTACGGTACTGCTTACCGTCATCATCGACATAGAGACCACCAATGGGTATAGAATCAAACGCCTTATCCTTTTCTGCTTTCGTTTCATACTGATCTAACCTTATTATAGTTGACTCTCTCTCTGGCGTCAAGCTCTCTCTTAATTCTACTTCCATAGCTGGTTTTTCTAAAGGCTCTCCTGTTTCTGGATCATGTGTTTTACCAAACATTTCATCCCACTCTTCTGGTCTGAGATTTTTAGGAACAGGAATCTTGCCACTTAGTATTTCTTCTCTTGTATCATAATCTAGTGACACACCTCTAATTCTACTAGCAAGTCCACTAGGTCTAGGTGGTATTTTACTTTGTCTTATAGGAACTTCAAACTCCCCAAGACCTAGTTTTGCTACAGGATCAACTGGGAAGTCTGCTGCTGCTAACTTACCCTCCTGTGTCAGCTTTCTAATGACAGCACGAACTTCATCCTTGTCTGTTATAGATATGCCGTTTGCTTTAAACTGTAAGATATTTCCATTAGTGCCTAACACTATTTCATGGTCTATACCGTTACTGGCAACATTAACCGTCTGACCTATATCTTTAGGGTCAATCAATGAATTACCTTTCATCTCTTTGGCTACCTGACTAGAGGTTTCTTCATTAGATATTTTAGTGTTTAACAATCTGTTGTAGTTTTCCTCTCCTATTTTTTCTTTTATCATAGGGACATCTTGTAAATATCTTGGTCCATAGTCTTTTACTGCAGCTTCTACAACCTCTAAAAGTAACCTATTTCTCTCCTCTGCCATTAAAATCTGTTTTATTTCTGGCGCACTTTTAGCATCTTTAAACCTAGTTCCTTCTTTTTTATCAAAAAGATCAATAGCTTGAGAGTTATATCTATCTTCGTTCTTTTGAATACGCAAGTTTATGGATGCCTCTGCATCTAGTAGATCATCTAATGCACTAGAGGCAGTAAACGCTTTTGTTGGAGTAAAATTATAGTATGTACCTGGTGCTAAACTTTCGTACACCTCTTGTTTAGCTATCTCATTTATATCCATAACAGAGTAACCATCATAGTACGCATCCTCATCAAGTCTAGCTCTTACTGCATCGTCTAAATCTATACCAAGAAGTGTACCAAACAGACCTCTCTTAGTGTCCTTTGTGCTACCTAAAGATGGTTTGGCTAACGCTGTGCTTAATTCGTAAAACTCTGCAGCGTCCATGTCTTTGTATTTTTCACCATAACCACCTGCAAAACTAAAGTCAATCAAAGAATCTACTTCAAACTCAGAGAATACATCTCCTGATTTCATGCCTCTTCTTTGGAACTCCTCTGTTACTTCTTTAGATAAATCAAACAATCCTTTAGGTCCAGATGCAATAGCTGCATTGATATGTTTGTCTTTTAAGCCTAGAGCCTTTAGTCTGCTTATTTCTGATTTAGCTAAATTGCCTAGCTGTCTAAGTTTAGCTATTTTACTCTTAGAAGCCTCTGCATTTTCTTTTAACTCTCTTTTATACTCTCGTGCTTCAGCAACCCGTTGATTTATTTGACGGGCCTGATCCTCCATAAAACCTGCAGCAAATGCTTTAAAATTAAACGCCATAATATTTTACCTTCTAGACATTAGGCCCATTTTTTGCGGGACTTGTTCTTGTGTATCTAACTCTTCTGGTTCAGCACCCTCCATAGGTGGTGCATTTACTTGTTCTAACTCTTCTGCCTCTGGTGGTGGCATGTCTTCAGGTGTCTCATCTTCTTGGACTTCCTTGTCTGCCCCTGAATCTTGACCTAAAAACTCTGCTATTTCTCCTAACAGATCTGTACCTGCATCTTTTGTACCCTCTTCCTCTGCTTTAGCCACAGCAGAGTTTAAAATCATTTGTATTCTAGCTCTTTCTTTTTCGTCCATCTCTTTCTTAATATTTCTATTTGAAAACTTAAAATCTATGTCGTTGCTTTCAGCTACAGCAGCAAGAAGTTCTATAATAACAGGACGAACTAACAAAGCTACATCCAGTGTGTGAGTGCCACGCATAACTTGGGATGTAGTTAGAGCTTTTGCTATGGGATATATAGGCACACCTGCTTCCATAGCCACCATTAAGTCATCCATAATGTCTTCTTTAGCTAGGCTGGTCACATAAAAAGATACAGCCTCTTCTACTGTGTTTAGCTTAGAAGGACGCTCCCACGGCCTTTCTCCGGGCGCATGGGTAAACAATGAGTTGCCCGGTATGGGTGCTCCAAAATCTGATACTGCCATTTTATTTATCCTACTTAGTAAACCCAGCGCCAAAGTACAAACCTACTATGGCTGACACTATATGTGTATCAAGGGGTGTGATTACAAATCCTTTTGCCATCTTCCATTGGATAGCTTCATCAGGGCCAAACAACCAGTTAAAAAATCCACCCTGCATCTCTGTGTATCCTACGTATACACTGACATCAGGATACCACACTGCAACTAGCTTTGGCAAGACAATAATACTAAACACTGCAGATAAAGCTATAAGCCTACGTGTCCAAGCAAAGTGTTTGTCATCCTTACCAGCGTTACGCGCTTCTGCTACAGCTTTCTTCCTGAAGTTAGCACGTTCCATAAGCATCTTGTTGTTGGCTTCTCTGGCTTTAATAGACTGCCCCCATATAGACATGACACCACCTAATATGGTAGAGAAGAGCATGGTTATAAGTTCAAGAGGTAAGCCTAGCATTAGTTATCTCCCCTTGCTCTTGGACGTGTAACGGCTGGACCCAAGTTAATTTTAAAAAGTCTCCCTTGTTTTCTATCTTCATCTTCATAACTTCTAGAGCCTAATACAAAGCCTAAAGCTCGAACCATTTCGTAGTTTAGTTCACCATCTTTTAAAGGCTTAAGTATATTCATTAAAACTTCAGCCTCTGTAAACTTACCATCTTTTATAGCTTGTTCATACTTTTCTGGTGTGTACTTTTTGCCATCAATAGGATTAATTATCTCGTTAAAATTAAATTGATCATTAACAATTATATCACCGTTATCATCTATTTTAGCACTAAACTGACCTAACATTAATTTAATTTCATTAATTGGATCACTACCTTCTGCTAATGCTTTTACAATTTCTTTTGCAGAAGCACCGCCTGTCTGTTTTACACTTAAACCACCTTTTCCATATACCTCTCTACCAATGATAACAGAGCCTTTGTCAATAATGCCTTTATCAAGAACCATTTGTCTCATAAGGTTCAGTGCATCCTCTGAAAAAACTTCTGCCCCTGCTACTCTTTGTCTGCCTAAAATAGGTATAGCTGTTAAAGGATTAGCCTGTGATGCAATTCCTCCACCAAACATCATATCGTTTATAAAGTTTCTACCTACAGGAGAAAACACAGCTTTAAATATCATGTTAATATCTTTAAGAGGTTTTTTAATGGCTTCAGGTACAGGGATACTACCAATAATTGAAGCTACTTTTATATCCTCTGCCTCCTCCAAATTTTTTAACTTTTCTGGTGTAAGCTCTTTTTCCACTCTTCTAAGATATTCTTGATATGCTAAATTAGTTGATAAAGAAGCTGCATCATCTGCGCTAAACCCCACCTGCATTTGATCTGGCCCTACTTGTGCGGGTTTGTCAAATATACTAGGTTGCAACTCCTCTTCTCGTATCTCAGGTTCAGAAGATATGCCTCTTATTAAAGCTGCTTTTGTATTTTTTCCTGCAATACCGTCAACCTTTAAACCCTCTCTCTCTTGAAATGCCTTAATTGCAGCCGTTGTGTTACGCCCTTTTATACCGTCTACTACAAGTGGTTTATCATTTACTCTAATACCTGCAGCATTTAAGGCTTGCTGCACATCTCTAACACTATCTAATTTAGTATAACGGGACTGTTCTTTTCTCACATCCTGTATTTCTTCAGCAGTTTTTGGTCTAGCTCTAGGTCTTAAAACTTCTTCAGGTACACCTAACGCTTCTCGTGCGCTCGCTAAAGATTTGTCTAATCTTTCATCATTTTGATTTTTAGTATACTCTGCATAATTTAAAACAGAATCCACCTCTGCAGATCTAAACTTTTGCATTTTAACTGTAAAGTCAGCACCTGCCTGTGCCATACGTGTGTTGTAAGCTGAGTGCAAAGAGTCAGGGTTTAATAAAACTTGTTGAGCATCTACACTATTTAAGGGTGTGCCGGGAGGACTAGCAACTACACCATCCTCATCATCATAGGCTGGATTATTTATCTCTCTAATAGTATTTGCTAAAGTCTTATTAATTGTATTGTCATCATCGTCATCGTCTATTGGCCTAGCTCTTGGTCTAAGGCTAGTTGTCATACCCTCTGGTCTAGCTCTAGGTCTAGGACTAGGACTAGACATTAAGCCTGTTGTTTGCTTTTCTTCCTCTTCTTTAGGTTTATCTTCTGGGAATTGCAAACTGTTAAATATGTTTCCAAACATGTTATTTCACCTTAACTAAAAAACTCACCTATGCCACCAACTTCGCCTATAGCACCTATTGTAGCTGATAGAAAACTACCAGCCGCCATAGAGAATGCATTATCCTCAGCAGCATCATTTTGTATTTCTGCTTTGACTAACTCGTGATCCCTGTCAGCTTGTTTCTCTGCAGTGGTCCAAGCATAGTTCATCAAGTCACGCTCTTCTTGCCACACCTCTGCTATACCTTGCAGTGTAAGATTATTAGCAGCCATAGCTTCATTCATGTTAGCTTCATTGACTGCTGCATTTTCTATAGTCGCTATGTCCTTACGCCACTGTGTGTTAGCTTGTGCTACAACCAACTCGTTTGACGCATTAAACATATCACGCTGATTTGTTAGCTCTTGATTAAACTTAGCTATAGTGTTTTCTTCACCAGCATTAAACTGGTTCATAGCGTTTTCTTGTGCATTGTTAAACATCTCAACTTGTGCATCTAAATTCATCTGAAACTGTGTCATCTGATTTTGACTCTCAGCGTTAAACTGTTTAGCTGCATTGTCTGCTGCCTGATCCGTAAAGATACTTTGCGTAGTTTGTTGTGCTTTAAATATCTCCATCTGCTGTTCGTTGCTCAAGTTCTGTACATCCATTTGCAAGAATGCTTCAGCCTTTTGTCTGGCAGCTTGTTGTGCATTTGATAAGTTAGCTAAATCTACCTGTGTCAACGCAGCAGCATCTGACATAAGTTTAGCTTGTCTGTTATTTAAGTTAGCTAGGTCAACTGTCTGTGCTAACTCAGAGTTGCGCATGACACGAGATGTTTCTGCAGTAAAGTTTAAGTTGGCTATCTCAGCGATACGTTCTGCTTTTATTACGTTGACTTGTTGTTTATTTGTAAGCTCTTGACCCCGCATAGCTGCTTCTATCTGTGCATTAGCTAGAGCAGTTTGCTGACGGTTAGATAAGTTTTCAACGTCAATGTTTAACTTATTAGTCATGTTAAACATTCTAATCTGTTGTTCGTTGTTTAACTCAAGCTGGCGTTCCTGTAATTGACTAGACACATTAAACAAAGATGTTTGTTGTCTATTGTCCAGCACTCTGCCTTCCATCGCTGCCATAGATACAGCATCTTGTAAGAAAGCCTCAGTCTGTCTATTGGTGTTTTCCATCTCACGCTCAAACGCTTGTGTGCTGGTGAGTACAGCGACTTGCTGTTCGTTAGTAAGAACTTGTCCCATCATAGATGCTTTAACTTGCAAGTTAGATAGTGCAGTCTGCTGTCTGTTTGACAGGTTAGTTAGATCTACTTCTAACTTTTGATTAGCCTCTAAGATCAGGGCTTGCTGTCTGTTTGTTAAATTGATGTCGTTTACTTCTGCAAATCTAGCAGCGTTAGCCATAGCCACGTTCTGTGATACAGAAAGCTCTTGGTTACGTAAACCTGCGTTTAGTTGTGCTTGTGATAGTACAGCCTCTTGTTGGTTACTAAGATTACGTAACTGCAAGTTAGCGTTGTTCATACTGTTCTGTATAGATACAGCCTGTCTGTTATCTAAGTTCTGTAGTTCAAACCTTTGCGCTGCTGCAGCGTTAGCTAAAGCCACGGCTTGTTTATTACGCACATTCTCCATATCCATAGCTTGAAAGATAGAGGCTTCAGCTTGTGCTATAGGTAACGTTGTTTCCATAGCTGCTTGGATTAGTGCAGCAGCAGCCATAGAGCTACCACCCATGCCCCTAGCGTTCATAGTCTCATTTACGTTACGTATCGCTCCTGCAGCCCATGCTGGTGTACCATTGTTAAACGAATCCATAAGTTTTTCTAGTTGAAACGTAATAGTAGACTGTGGGCTAACATCCCCCTTAGTAAATTTAGCTTCTAGTGCTTGTGAGAATGTAGCTGCTGCAGCTTTTGCAGTTGCATCTTCATTTAAAGCATCTAGTGTTTTACCTGTTACAATAATCCTCTCATCATTAAGTATTTTATTTATGTCAACTACTTCACCGGGTCCAACTACAGTTTGTGCTCCGGGTAAAACATCAGGTACAAACTCTGTTGTTTTTTCTTGTGCGCTTGCTTCTTCTGCAAAACGTGCAGCCTCTTCTACTTTAGTAATCTCTGCCAGTGCTACTTGTGCAGGGGTCAAGTTATAATCTACTACATCCTTTGCTTTAGGTGTGTCTGTGGCAAACTTAGCAGCGTCTACGTCAGGTCTTCGTTGAGTAATCTGTTGGTCTGGTGCTTTAGTAAACGGCCCTTCAAAAGTAGCTGCATCTGGAAACTCACCTCTTGTGTAATTAAGTGTTACCCGTCTTATCTGTCTTAAACTATCTTGCGTTTCAGGAGGTAGATTTAACTGTTCTAACTGCTGTGGGTCCATCCTCACTATTTCCATAATAGCTTCTTCTGATGGTGTGCCTGTTTGTGCAGAAAACTGTTGTAGTGCAGTCTGTATCTTATCTTGTGACATGGTAGCTTCATACGTAGCCGCCAAATCCTTTGTTGCATCTTGTGCGATACGTGCTTGTTGTTGTGCTAACTTTTCAGGGTCTGTAGGTGTAGGACCATACTTCTCTTCTAATTCTGCATCTGTAAACTTGCCTAAATAAGCTAGTGTTGATTTAACTGAAGGTGCATCTACAGCGTCAGCAAGTTCTGCTTGTTTAGCTATAATGTCATCTATCTTAGCTACCTGTCCTGTGCCTGTATCTATAAACTGATTGTCCTCAACTTTAATGCCGTACACATCTGGACGTGTCACTAAGTCTTTCGGTGAGCTAATAGTTTTAGCTAGTGTCTCTGTCAAGCTAGGCACACCCGTCACCTTAGTTCTAGACTCTGTAGCCGTTAGCTCCATTTTTGTTTTTTCTATTTCATCATTAGCTGTGTCTACAGCCTCTACTGCATCTGCGTATTCCTGTTCACTTTCACTTTTAGGTTTATCTTTGTATGTGTCAGACTCTTTAAATGCGTTTATAAGATCAGCAATACCTACAGCACCGTTCTTTTCATTAGCTACTTTATTTTTATCTGCACGTCTTACAGTTATCTTTTGTCCATTAGGATAGTTTATAACCCAGTTTTCTTTGCTGCCTGTTATCTCAAAATCCATAGGATCTTCTGGTAGCTTACCACTTTCTAATAACGCTTTTAGTTCTACTGGGTCAACATTCTCTGTAGCACTCATGCCTATGCCGTACTCTGACAAAGCCTTGTCTAAGTAGTCTGTTTGTATTGTTTTTAAAGCATCAGGGTATTTTGGTTGCCCTGTATCATCTACAGCATCGAAAGTTTCAAACTCTATAGCATCTACATCAAAGTCATTTAAAGCTACCTGCGCATCTGTGAGGCTCTTCTGTGCATCAGCATATGCTTTTTGTGCATCATCTAGCTCACCTATCTCTTTAGGCACATCTGCAGGGTCAGGTGTACCCGGTTGTATGATAGGACGTTCTACTGGTGGGGTAGGGACAACAGGTGCAGGAATAGCTGGTCCACCTCTTATCTCTTCTAGCCTTTTCTCTAATTCAGAAATCTCTGCTTGTCTCGCTCTCTCTGCGTCAGCTTGTGTTTTAGCATCTGTAGCAAACTGTAACGCATCAGCAGATGTAATCTTACCGTCCTTGTTTAAATCAAACTGCAAATCAGGTTCAATCACACCTGTTGACATTTTAAGAATATCTTGTGTTTGTTTATCTACATCTGGACTCAACTCTGTCTGACCTGCTTGTACAGCTTTGTCTAACTCTAAGTTTCTTAGATTACCTTGATCATCATAGTAAGTTGCAAAGTCTGGTTGTTGCTGTGGCTGCACACCTGTGCCAAACGTACCCGGTGCTTTTATATCCCCGCCAGCTTGCATACCAGTAGGAGCTACAGGTGCACCCTCTACACGTTGTCTAGCCATCTCAGTATACCGTCCAAGCATAGATGCAGCAGAGGGTGTAGCTGCTAAGAATTTATCCATATCGTCCTTCTGCGCTGGGCCTGTGTAGCCTAACTCAGTGAGTAACTGATGTGTCTGTTGATTGTTAAAACCTTTAAACTTAGCCATCTATCTTGTTCCTATCCATACAAAACCAAACAAAGCACCTGTGCATATTATAAACAAAGCTATACCTGCAGCCCACTCTATTATCTTTTGTTTTATTTCCATCTGTCTATGTTCGTGTTCTCTTTTTTGTTTACGTAAGTCTGCTTCAATCTGCAATATCTCTTGCCACTTAGAGGGGCCATACATTACGGATATGTACTCTTTTAACTCTTGTCGCATGTTAGCAGCTTTCTGCTTAGCTGCAAATATTTCCATAGCTTCTGCTTGTACTCCACCGCCTAGCGTCTTATACCATGCAGGTTTCTTGTTCTGCTGATCTGCAAAGTCTAGGTCAGCTATCGCACCTGCCCACTTAGAAAGCTGACCACCCATGTCTTGCAAGTCTTTGCCTACTGCTATACCTTTCTTGAGCATCCCAAAGGCTGCACTAGCAGCAGATATTGCTGTTACTGGATCAATCATGTAAGTGCTCCCCCCCACGCTTGGATTACTTAAATGTCATCCAAACTGCCGTGGCTATAAATGTCAAAACAGCTACAGTTCCCATCTTTACTGTTGTAGCCCATACACTTCTTTTAGTCAACCTCCATGCGTCAAGTAAACCACGCATCTCTTTGATGTCGCTGGCTGCATCCTCATCTTGCAGCCCTATCTCTCGCAGCGCCTCTGCTGCACCTTTTTTAGCTGCCCTGTCCAGCATTGCTTCTATCTGCTCTTCTGTTAGATCTGCCATGTTTTATACCTCTATGGTTTAGTAGGCCAATCGCTATCTGACAGGTTAGGCCAGTTTTTATGGGTCGGTAAATCACGTAATGCCTGACGGTACGTTGTCATATCACTTAACATTACCACATCTGATAAAGCATAAAAGTCTGTTTCTGCTAGTTTAGCATTTCTTTTAACACGAAGCTCTGCAGCGGCATTTGCATCTAGTGTAGCTTGATATGCTGCTTCATGTTGGGCTTTTGTAGTTGTTACGCCGTCTACTGTGGTATCAGCAAACATATCTCTTGCCACATACTTTTCTACCCAGTTGCCCTTTGAATCTTGTTCCACGCCATCCCGTACAGATGTTTGATACTGACTTACTGTGGCAGAGGGACTTGCTAAAACTGCATCTAAATTTAATGCGTCTAACGTACTGCTGTTCCACACTCTAGGTAGAGACATGTTAGGATGTGCTGCTCTCCACTCCCCTTGTGATTTAACTTCTCCTGTTGTTCTATTTCTGTATTCACCCACCAGATTGATCCTTTCTGTTGTAAGTTTGATTATGTTGCTACTGCATAAAATATATAAGACCCGCCACTATTATTGACATCAACGTATCCACCAGTATCATTAACAATAAAACCAGATGAGTCTGGATCAATAGCGTCTTCGTTTGTTATGTGTGCATTTTGTGAATTAAGTTTTAGTGCATTATCATTTCCAGAAACTATACCTCTTTCTGTATCAAAAACAAACCAGTGAGCACCGCTTGATACGTCTGTTTGTTTAATCAGTACAAACTTAGCACCATTGCTAAATCCACAGTTAATAGTTTGAGATGACCCGTTACCCGTATAGCTTCCTACTTTAGATATGCCATCTAATGTTGCAAATAAACAAGCGATATATGTGTCACCTGAACCGTTTGCATCTCCTGCAGTGCCTACACGAAAAACAGAACTTGTTGGAGTTGTGTTATCCCATCTTGTTGAGCTTGTAACTGCAGATCTACCGCCGTCAAAATCACCGTCCATACGAATATACTTGGTGTTTCCCAAAGCAGAATGATAAGCTAACCACTGGTTTGTATTATTTCTTTGTTTTACCCACATCATTTCTGGAACAGCGCCTAAATTATGTGAAATATTTTGTGCGCTTCCTGTTCCTGTGTAAGCTACAACATCAAAAAAATCGGGTGCTCTTTTCCATAACCATCCATCATGGTTACTGTTTCCACCTAAATCTATACCGTTCATAAAGTCAGATTTAAAGTTAGTATCAGAAATTGAACTTAGAGAAGTGTCAAACCTAAGATACCTTTGTCCCATCAATCTTGTATAAAATTTAAACTCGCTAGATATTTGAGGCTGTCTATTCAAGACCATATCTGTTACAAAACCACTATTAAAACCCGGCTCATTGCTTTCATCGAAATTAATAGCTCCATCAAACACACTAGATGCTGTTTCTGGTGTAGCCATTGGACCACGACGGATTGCCATATAGATGTAGGTGTCACCGTTATAATTAGCGTTAGCCCCAGTTAGAGTAAAACCTGTTGAAGTAAAATGACCTATCTCATCCGTTTGTTCTGACGCAGAAGTATTCCATGCTAAAGAAGCGTCAGGGTTTCCATCTGTAGTCAAGGTTCTCATACTGTCCATCACGATCCAATTGCCTGTACCACTAGATTTCTTGATCGCTATAAACTGTGGCTCAAACCCAAAATTTAACGCTTGATCTGTGTTTGGGTCACCAGCAGAATTACCAGTATAACTCCCACACTTGATAATATCTTGATCTGCACCATCTCCGTAGCCACCGTCGCTATCATTATGTGCAAAGAGGTAAGCTACGTAGGAGTCACCAGAATTATTTGTACCAACATTTGTACCTAAGCTAAATGTAGTGGCTGTGTGATCAGTAGATGACCAGTGTAGATAACTACTGTCATTAGTTGCTGCATCAGTTTGAAATCGTATGTATTTACTATTCCCAAGTGACCTGTGCCAAATACGCCATGAGGTTGAACCATTTGTCTGTTTAACTAAAATCATTCCGGGCGTTGTGCCAAGATCATGGCTGATAGTCCGATTAGAACCATTACCTGTATACGTAACTGCATCAAAAAACTTAGGGGCTTTGCGAAAGGTCCATGAAACATACTCTTCATTAGATAAGTTTTGTCCATAACTATTATTATCTACAATAGTAAAACCATTGTTATTAAAAGAAGTTATAGAGTTTGAGCTAGTAGCTTCAGCAGCATCAGAATTAGAAAGAATAAATTTCGTTCTACCTCTTTCAGTATCTACAAGAACATTGTCATTAATTGTTCCACTATTAGTCCTTTTTTTTCTCCAAACAAGACCCCCTTCGCCTGATAGGTCAATTCCATTTACTATATTAGTCCCGTTAGATCCATCACCAGTATATAAAAACGTGCGGAACACATTCTCCACAAATAATGGGTCACCAGCCGCACCTGACGCTGCATTAAGTAAAATAGTAGAAGCTGTCATTTATTATCCCATCGCTTGTCCAAGCGTAAATCCATAGTAAGTTGTACCACCGTCTATGGTTAAAAATCCAAACACATCAACGCCATTATTAGTTGTTGTTATAGTTGGGGCCGTAGCTGAAGCCCAGTCTACTGAATTTGGCCATGTTATAGAACGTGCAGTAGAATCTTGTATAACCTTCAGTATAAAAGCAGAAGCACGTCCACTAGATGCTGGATTAGAGAAAGTATAAGTTACGTTCTCCGTTAGATCATGTTCAAATACATTACCATCTCTCAGGTTTATAGTTGCTGCACCAGAGCTAGAGCTAACACTTGTAGACTCTTCAATCGTACCATTATCAAAGCTAACGACACCATTGCTATCTGCAGTTACTGCTTTACTTGCTTCTGTTAAACCAAGTGTAGAAACGTCTACGTAATTTAGCTCTGCTGTTGTTGCTGTTACGCCATCTAATTTATTTAACTCTGCTGCAGTAGAAGTTACAGCAGTTCCATTGATTGCTAGTTTATCAGTTACAATATTAAACGTACCGTTGTCTTCTACTCTAGCAACTTCTGTACCATCCCTCTGTTGGAAAATTATATCTTTAGCGTCAACAACAGGTCTAATGATTACGTCACTAGATGAGTTGGTAATTCTAAGTATTTCAGTCCCATCATCTTGAAACTTAAAGTCACCACCATTAGCGTCTAAAATTATATCACCTGCTACATCTACTGTTAAGTCACCTGATGATAAATCTATCTCAGTGCCATCAATAGTAATGTTGTCTATTGTCACACCACCATCAAAGTCTGCAGACGTACCTGATACAGCTTGACTAAATGTCACTACACCGTTCGATGCAATAGCAATGGCATCAGTATCACTAGCAGAACCTATGTTACCAGCATCAGGTATAACAATGTTGCCGCCCGTAGTCATCAAACCGCCACCAGTATATGTGCCACTAACATCTAAATTAGCGTTTACATCCACAAGAGTAGCATTTAGTTCTATCTCATCTGTAGCATTAATATCTAATGTTGTAGCGTTAGGTGCCCCTATATTTTGTGAAGCATCATTAAATTGTATTACGCTGGTGCTGTTAAGTAAGATACCTGTATCTGCAACGTGAGTAATTGTTACATCTTGATCGTTACCTAACTTTATTATGCCGCCATCAGCTAAGAACAAATCAGAAAACTCTGCGCTTGCACTACCTAGTGTTGCTCCATCTGCACTTGCTGGTACGATAGATGTGCCTACTGTGGCAGTATTAAGAACAGGACTTGTGAGTGTTTTATTTGTTAGCGTGTCTGTGGTAGTTTTACCTACTAGTGTATCTGTAGTGGCTGGAAGAGTTAAAGTTATATTACCACCAAAGGCAGAGTGTGCAGGTGCTTGAAGTTGTGCATAGTGTGCGTTAGAAGACTCACAGTAAAATCTTATGTATGACTGCGACCCTGCATTTTTAAGATCAATGACACCTGACTCTATCCCTACGTTACCATCAATTACTACTTGACCTGTACCTTTAGGTGTAAGTTTTAAATCAATATTTGTATCACCACCTGTTGCAGATAATTCAGGTGCATTGCCTGTAGCTGCATTAGTTACATCAAACTGATTGACTGCAGAGCTTGTAGTCTGAAAGATTATTTGTTCGTTACCGTTTTCATCTCCTATAAAGTGTGCATCATCAATTAGTATGTTGTGTGAGTTAGTATCTAAGTTACCACCTAACTGTGGTGAGGTATCTTCAACTATGTTTGATATATTACCTGCAACACCTGTACCTGCAATAATAGTGCTACGTGTAACCTTTTTAAGACCCCCACCAGAAGTATCTACAGCTAAAAGTACATCGTCATCTGCTGCTGTACTAATCTCTGATAAAGAGGTCACCAGAGTAGGATTAAAATTTGTACCGTCAGCAATAAGCAAAGCACCAGCAGTATTAGTACCCATAGTAAGGTCATCACCACTAATAGTCAAATCACCTGCTATTGTAGCATTAGCACCACTAAATGTCAAGGCTGTTGTTGTACCTGATTTAATAACAAGGTTGCCAGAACTATTTGTAAGAGAACCGTATGTTGTACCTGCGTCTTTTACAAATACATCTCCACCATCTGCGTCTAGTATAATATCACCAGAAGAGTCTAGTGTAATATCTGTGCCATCATTGGTAATGGTGTCAAGCGCAAGGCTACCTACATTAGATATGTTAGCATCACCAAAGTCTAATGCACCTGCAACAGTAAGTGTACCTGATACATCTAAGTTACCATTTACGTCTATCAGTGTTGCATTAAGTTCAATCTCATCTGTAGCGTTGATGTCTAGCGTGGTTGCATTAGGAGCACCAATGTTTTGACTTGCATCGTTAAACTGTATTACACTTGTGCTGTTTAACAGCAGTCCCGTATCAGCTACGTGTGTAAGTGTCACATCGTTGTCAGCACCAAAGCCTAATACAGCAGCATCACTGTCTAATTTAAGATCGTTGCTAACTGTAACTGCAGTAGATGCGTTAATGTCTACAGTGGGTGCAGTAATCTCTATCTCTGTATCTGCATCAATGTCAAGCTGCCCATCTGTGCTAGAGTTGATAAAGATAGCTGTATCACGAAACTGTACTTTTTCTGTAGACGCTAAAAGTATATCATCAGAAAACTCAAAGTAATCCTCATCCTCCATCCACTTTAGTGTACCGTCATTTGTCTCACCATCAAATGTAATAACAATATCTGTACCTGCAGTTCCTTGACCAAAGGTTAGGGCGTGTCCTGCCAGAGTGCTGATAGGACCACCTTCACCTGTTGTACCATCGTGTGTGTGTCCACTTCCAGCAGCGAAAGCAGCAAGCAGTTGATCAAACTCATCGTTTGTATCGGATGCCTGAATTATGTCGCCATCTGTGTATGTAGACTGTCTTGTGTATGTAGCTCCCATTAACGTCTAGCTCCTACTTGATATTCTAGTTGAAATCCTTTTAGAGAGTACGGTGCAGATACACCATCATCATCTACCTTTAGTGCAACAGTAAAGCCTGAACCTTCTACTGGTTGTCTAACTAAGGGGTTTGTAGCACCACCGTAAACAAACTGTGTCGTAGAGGACGATGTGCTGTATGTAGCAGAACCATACTGTGCGCCTACGTTTGCTGTTGTCAAGGGGTAAGGCGCAGGTCTTGCTGATCCTGTGCTCTCATTGTCGTAACGTAATATTAAGTTGGCACTGATAGCAGCTTCTGGTTCGTAGTTAAGTATAACTCTGTGCATTTGTTTTCTTATACCTGCGTCACCAAAGCTCAAGTCTGGACCCCTGTATCTGCCTAGTATAGTTGTGCCATCAAAGGTGTTACCCTTTTCTTGCCTATGTACGTAACCATCAAAAGATCCTTGTAGTATTATTACATCCCCTGAAGTTATAAAAGAGTCTGTGCAAGAAGGGCGTATGCCAAGTATCTCTGAAAACTCAAACCCGTTCTCTCGCATAACACATATAACACCCCTAGTTCTCTTTTCGGTTACTGTTGATTTAGAGAAAAATATTCTGTACTGTGTTTTATCAGGTATAGTCACACTCTCAAAAAGATCAGAGTCAACTATGTTCTTGTCAAACAAACCTTGCACGTTTTTAGAAACTGTACCAAGTTCGACGTCACCGATCCTAGCTGTACCCGCAACAGTTCTTAAACCATCAGGCCCAAGAAACATCAAGTCACCTGCATATTCTTGGATAGTATCTCCGTTGATGCAACCAATATTTCTAGTCACAGGTTCAACTACAAAGTTTGATGCAGCCGTTCCTGACAGTTTAAATATTCTATTCTCACAAAAAATAAATAGCTCATTACGAAAAGCCTTTAATCCCACTATTGTATCGTCTACCTTAAAACTCCCAGCACCAGAGCCTGATGTAAAATCATCTTCATCACCAGCAACACTAAATACAACCTCTTGTGGAGTGCTAGACATACCAGCATAAAACATAAAGTTTTTATGTGCAGCCACAAACTTAGCACCAGATACAGCACTTTCACTTACATCAGTTGCACTCATAGATGAATTAAATACTACAGGAGCATTAGCACCATCCGCACATATTAGTTTGTCGTTACCGTCAAAGTTAAAACGCTCAAAGTTGTACTTACCTGCATTAGTTCTACCTGTATCTCTTTGCGTCCATGATTCTGATACTACATCGTTTGCTGCATGATTAGCTGCTGTCGTACTAGAGGTTGCACGAGTTACGCCTGTGAAGGTTGTAGATGTAACCCCCGTATAAGTAAATATCTCACTGTTTATTTGCAATGTACCGCTACTACTAAACCCTGCAGTAGAATCAACAGTAATTATCCCAGAGCCTGTCATGCTTGTGCTGGACTCTACTTTTAAAAGTAACTCTGTAGAACCTGCGGTAAATATTCTTTCTCCACGAGCAGCTACAACTCTGTCTGCAAATATACAAGTTAGCAAAGTTTTTTCTGATGCAGTATTAGTTTGTGGTATCTGTTGGTTCACGTATTTACGAAAACCATTTATCCTTCTATAACCACCTTTGATGTCAGGCTCAAAGTTTACTAACTCAAGAGCTTGACCGGGCTGCATAATAAAAGTGGACTTGTTTAAAACTAGCCCACCTTCGCAGTTGAATGTAGCGGATTGGAGAGTTGATGTATCTGGCATTCTAAGATACTCTTAACACAGGATTGTATGTTGTTGTGTCATTTCCTAAAACAGTTGATCTTAAATAGTCGTACTTGTTTATTACAAGTGTTTGAATGTTTTTTATACCTTGTTCAAATCTGTCAAAGTTTACTTGATATTGTTGTAACTCGCCACGATACTGATACACGTATGCTACTGCACCATCTATTATTACTGGTGCAAATCTGTCTGGTATGGTTGTCGTGTCACCATGTGCAGATAAATCAGATGGAAACGTAAAAAAGTCAAATGTTAGTACGTATTGTTTATCAGGAAATGGATATAGCAAATAGTTGTTATCTAATGTTCTAACTATAAATCTAGGTATACCACCTCTGCTAAACTGTGTAACTGTAACTCCGCTAGAGTGTGTTTCTGCTGTAGTGCTATTGGCTCCTCTGGTACAACCTGTTATGTCATTACCTGTTATACCTGTATACGTAACTTGCTCACCTCCTATATGCACTGTACCAGAGGAGGCAAAGTCACTCGTAGATGTGAGTGTCAGTGTGGTCACAGAACTTGAATGTGAGCCATTTAGCGTTGTAGATTTAACGTCATCCTCTTGAATAGCGTAGTCTCTAGAAATGTATTCGTTGTAGTTTAGCTTAGTTAAACTGTTACCTGTTGTATTTAAGTCAGTATCTTTTTTTATTCTAGCTGTGTTATAATCTATATACTTTGCACTCGTAGGCAAAGAGTATCTAGTTACACCAGCAGTTAGAGTTTGATTAGTTGTGCTATGATTAAATGGATAGCCAAACTCTCTTTGATTAATATAACGTATGGCATCGTTTACTGCATTTTTACACTGTGTTTGCACACCTCTAGATGCAGAGAAGTTAGAGGACGTAAGCTCTACCTCATTCATTCTAACAAGTGTTTTGTTTGTTAGTGTAAGAAATGTTTCTGCCATGCCACTGTCCTAAAGATATAGTGAGGGGGCCAGTTGCCCAGCCCCCAAGTTTAGTTACGCGAGTAAATCACGATCCACTTCGTTAGCAGAACCTGACTGTGATACTTCATCCATAAGGACACATACCGCAAATACACGGATAATACCGCCAGTAATAGTTCCACTTGACGCATGAATCTCCACGTCAATCGTATCTGCTGATGCAGTAAACGCTGGTACGTTAGCAACGACACCGCTAGACAGACCTGCAGGTGGAGTAATGTCTCCTACTGAAGCACCATCTAAGTCAAATGACGCAGCAAACAAGTCTACGTCTGTCCCTGTAATACCAACATGCAAAGCAGAGTCAGTAGTAGTACCTGTCATAGCAGTGACAACTTTGAAACCTGCGTACAGGATCATAGTGTTTGCTGGGACAGCGATAGCTTCGATGATGTCATTAGCTGCTAGAGCAGTGCCACCATTTTGTAGAATTGCATCTGCAAGATCAATATCGTTCTGCAGAGTTACCAAGCTACCACGAAGCTGCTTATTGCCTGTACCGCCATTGTTGGAAGTAGAGGCTGAGTTTGTGGACATAGAAATAGTAGCCATAATTCAATCCTCCCTTACGCTGCGTTATACTTGGCAGTCACGATACCTTCAGGACGAAGAATCTTTCTACCATATAGATGCATACCACGGACAATGTCAGCAAAGCTGTCAGGGTCACGATATGTTTCAGTCTTGTTGATCTGCTCTGCAGTAGCAACAGCACTGTCATGTCCACCAACAATCACTCCAAAGTTAGAGTTCTGGTTAGCTGTTCCTGATGTGCCGGGTCCAGTTCCTACGGATGGTAGGTTTGAGGACGTGTACATACGGAAACCATGAAAGTTGTTAATCACAAGACCGTTGCGAAGACCACCTGACTCACCAAAATCAGCGTTCATAAAGCGGCTGTCTTCGTCACGAAGTAGCTCCATAAACACCGGATCCACTACGAGCCAGCGACCATCTGTGTCTACCTGCTGTTGATCAAGCAAACGAGCCATACGAGCTACAACCATTGCTGGTGAAGCTGTTGCAGTTGGCAGTGATGTAGCACCGGGCATACGTGCTGTCAGTGGGATAGAGTGGTCCCCTGCGGACGCTGTAGTGATGTTACCAAATGATGATTTGATAATCTTCATAGAAGACAACAGTTCATCTGATCCAGCAGTAAGAACAGACTTAGAACCGTTTACGGTTGTATTAGCTGTGTCTGGTGAACCATGTAATGCAGACTGTGTAAAACCTGCAAGATAACCTAGCACGTCTTGGTCGTACTGATCTTTCAGACGATAAGCTGCACGGTCCGTAGCAAGCTGCATAAAGTTTACGTGCGAGTGTGCCTCTTCAATGTCATCCATTTTAAAAGCAAAATAGTTGCTCTTGTCAATGGTCAAGTTGAAGTCTTCATCATCAAGATCCTGCGCTGTGACAGTTGTGCCACGAGTGTAGGCTTGTACTGAAATTTCAGGTTCTTTGATAATACGCACGGTATCCCCTTGCGCACTAATCTCCCCAAAATAATCAGAGTTAGTTATTTCTCCTACTACGGTACTTTTGCGGAACGCAAGCTGTACCTGTTTGGAGTAGATTACGGGACTAAAATTACCGTTAGGTAAGTTGCCGTAACCTGACGCCGATGAAAAAGCCATAATTAAAATCCTCCATATAGATGTTTGGCTTAGGTTAATAAGCGTGACACTTTGAAAGAGGCTAGTTATTCTAGGGTGCAATCAACATACACGTTGGCCTTTGTGCATGATGTCGGGCCTATACTAAACTAGGTAGGTCTTATCTTAGTATTTTAGCTTAGTGCGTAAAAGTAAAAAGGTAGCTAGTTGTACTAGGGCTTTATACTTTTAGTTCATAGACATAGTTATATCTACTTAATTTACTATGTCAAGACTTTTTTTACCTTGCACCACCAGAAATATCATATATGAACTTACCGTTGCGTATTGCTTCCATAATATCATCTGATCGTGCTTCGTATTCTTTCGATGACATACGTTGTACGTCTGACTCTTTAATCTGTCCTGCTACACCTGCATCGTCAATCCTAGTGTTTCTCTTTGTCTTAACTTGTGATGCAGCTTCTTTTGTGTTGCGCTTCCTAGACTTTGTGTCCATGCCCTTGTCTACCTTAAACAAGTCTATAACTCGTATCACGGACTGAGGGTCATCTTGGTTTTCGTACAGTGCATCCTGTACCCACTTAGGTTGTTCTTCTGCCCAGTTGTGGAAGTCATCACTATCTCGTAACTCATCAAAGTCAGCGTGTGCTGAACGTATTTCATTCTCTGATTTAGAGCGCTGGGTGGCAGCGTTGATCTTATCAATCTCTTGTAGCCTCTGATCTGCCTTTGCAAACTTTTCGTCTGCTTTTTTAGTAGCGATAGTCTCGACTATGCTTGCTATATCGGGATACTTTTTAGCCCACGCCTCTATGCTTTCATCTGAAGAGGGCGCTCTTACATCACCCTTAACAGCATTTTTTATCTGTTCTTTTAGTTCTTTTATTTCTTCCGTTTGTTTGTTTAGATGGATGCGTAAATCACCGTACCGTTTCTTATACGTTCTTTCTTCTGCAGATAGCGTTTCTTCTTCAACTTCTGTATTGGACGCTTTCTCTTGGGCAGCTTCTTCCGTTGCGGGTTGCTCTGCGTTCCCTTCAAGGAGGGCTTTAAGTTCTGCCTCATCCTTTTCTATGCGTTTCTTGTTTGCGTTACGGTTTGACTTGGGTTGTACAAATCCTGCATTCTTTGGGGTTTCCACTTCTGTTAGTTCTGGCATTTTGTTTTCCTTTTTTATGTGGGGCCAGCATATAGCCGGGTAGCCTTATTTTTGTTTGTCTTCGTCGGGTTCTACATAATCCTCGCCAAACGCTTCCTTTAATACATCCTCACTTGGTTTTAATTTATCAGTGTCTAAAACTGGTGGTGTATCAGGATCGTCATCATCATCTTTTTCAAAGAAAGGCTGATCAAAAATAGGAGTACCTTTTGTTTGACCTGTTTTATCAAGATTAGAGTTTGCTAAGTTAGCGAAATACTGTGCTCTAAATAATATATTGTTTGTATCATCTGATAAAGGATTACCATCTGCATCTTTACCTGACTGTAGTAAACTATTTATTTTTTTATTTATTCCATCTGTTTGTTTTAGTGTGCTATTGTTTGCTAATTTAGTTAAGGCAAAACCACCGCCGGGAAATATTACGTTTCCTACAAGCTGTAGTATAGCTTTCTCAACTAATGTTAATTTACCTACATCTTTACTTTTTCTTTTGTCTGTATCGGCTATGTATTGTTTAAAGTCACTTGTAGACCAATCAGTAGGATCTGTATTTCTCCAAGAGGGGGGTTGATCTTTTAAGTCAAACCCACGGTCCCTATCATCTTCTTCTCTTTTTTGTTCTTGTTGTTCTACAGGTGCGACTGCTTTTAATGTGTATCCTTCTGGTATAGGGCTTAGAGGTCTGCCATTAAAGAATACTATTTGTATTTCTGGCTTTGATGGGTGTACATACTGTTTAAACTCAAAGCCAGTAAACATCTCGCCTGTACCACCAAAGCCCCCAAAGCCGCCGCCTGTAGGTTGAGGTATCTCACGATCAGGTATATCTTTTACTTCACCACCTTCGTTAAAACCTTTAGTTTCTTTTTTAGTAGCTGTAATTATTTTACCTTTTTTGGTAACATTGCCTTTACCAAAGACTTCTTCAATTAAACGAATATAATCCTGAGTCTTCTGATTTCTTTGAAAACCTTTTGTGGTAACTTTACCTTCACCTTTACCTGTCCCCTCATAGACAGAAAAGTGAGCTTTACCATTAGGTTTGATAGCATTCTCAGCTTGTCTAGCAATGTTAATAATATTTTTATCTTCTTGAATAACATTTAGTACATTATGAGACATTGCCATGTCAGCTTTTCCATCCCTAACAGACTCAACAACATCTTTATTATGTTCAGGTGATCTGTTAAAAGGATCGTATACTTTTACTGTAGCACCTTGTTCTGCAGCATCGTCTACAAGATTATCAAACTTTCCACCACCAATATCAACTATAAGGTCGCCCTCTTTAATATCACCACGTTTTTTAAGTTCGTTATAACCTGCAGGTTTCTTACTTACGTTAATAGATGTTTCTGCTGAATCATAAAGTTGATCAGGATAAGACCAAATATCATCAATCTTTTTAGATATTAAAGTTTTTGCAACACCACCAAGACCGGGAACAAGACCTACAGCTTCACCTGCAACCATCATTCCTACTTTACCATAGTCAGGATTATCTTTTTCTAATTCTTCTTTAATATTGGAAACAGTCATAGCAGTTCCAACACCCGGAAGCATACCAACTATATTTTCTACAGATTGTTTAGTAGCTTCTTTAGACCTGTCTAAATAATCTTGACTAACAGTTCGTCTTGGTCTGTTGCGCCCACTACTAAAAACTTCTTCTGTTTGAGAATTAACAACACCACCCTCTTGTAACTTTTGTGGTTCTTGATCTGTTTCTAGCTCATCATCTCTAAAGAAAGACTCTTCACCTGCTTTAATTCTCTTGAAGCCTTGCTCTGCAGCTTTCTGTAAGTTCTCAAAAAACTCTGTGCCGTAGTAACGTCTGGTTGCAGCGTTAATCATAAACTCGTTAGGGCTTGCCATGATAGGTATATCATCACGTACCTCTGCAGTTGTGGCTCCTACTGGGGCAGTGTTACCACTGACAGGATCTTTCTTCTCAGTGAGTATCTCTTCCATTTCATTATCTACAGCACCACCCTCAGCAAACTTTAAACCAACACCAGCCACAGGTCGGTCTACGCTTCTGCCACCAAGAAAAGCTCTAAAGCCTCCTCCTAAACCGACAGTTAAAACATCATTACCTGCTATGTTATCAAAGCCTACATTGTCACTTATATTTAGTAAATCTTTTACATCCATAACTTGTTTAAAGCTATCTCTAGTTTTTTTAGCTATATCATCAGAGGCTTTATATCTATCAAAAAATCCTTGATCAAAAGAAACTTTATCATTGGATACACTACCTATGGTATCACCTGAGTCATCAGTTACTGGTATGGATAGTTTTTTTGCCTCTTGTGGGGTATCATCATCGTCTTTTGTTGGATCAAAAGGTGGTGATGGTTTAACATTATCTGGTCTAGCTCTAGGTCGTATGGAGCTAAACATTACGGTATCATCCTCTGCCATTTATTTCGTCCCTCAAATATGTTAAACGTTTAAGTGCAGCTATCTCACCTTGAGCACGATAGATACCCTCCATGCTTGTCTCTTGTTCTAGTTTGCGCTGGGCTGTCTCTATCTTTTCGTTAAGCACTTCTAAGAATCCATCCCACAGAGGTTTATCGTTTACTAACTTTTTTACTATCATGTACCAGTAAATCCTTGCTCACCCGGCGCTGGTGCTGTGCCTGTGCCTATAGTGCCGCCACCTGCACCTGTCGTATCAGCTACGCCTGTACCTGCTGGGGGAGGTGTAACACCTTCAGGTGGTGGTGCTCCTTCTGGTGCTGCGCCTTGTGGGGGTTCAGGAGGTGTAGCAAACTTCTTGAGTATCTCAGCTTGTATGGCTGCATCACTCAGTGAGTTTGTAACTTTGTCAGGATCAAGATCCATGCTCTTAGCTATCTCACGTATGATGTAGTCAGACTTAACGAAGGGCTGTAGCATAGGATTAGATGCAACACCTAAGAACTGCATCAAGCGCTGGGAGCGTACCTCGTTAGCCATCAGACTTTCTGTGCCTTGTGCTTTTACTTCTAAGTCACCCTTGATACTTTCATCGTAGTCAAACTGCATATTAAACGCAAAGAAAGCACGACCTAAAGGTGCAATAAGATAGTCATCTACGTTCTTTACTACATTCCTAATACTACCGTTAGCAGCAGACATAAGCATACTGATACCACTAGCAGTACGGCCCACACCCTGTATGCCTGTCTGACCATGTGCGAAAGATGGGAAGCCAGTAGATTCATCTGCTAGTACCCTCGCTTTATCAAATAGTTGCATGTTCTCGCTGGCTACATTAGGGAACTTAGTACCAAAGATACCTTGACCGGGAGCCCCACCCTGTCTTCGAAACACCTTGCCCGGATATACAGACAAGTCTTGGCCCGGCACTAAGTTAGTCTCATCTACTTCGATTATAAGATTACCACTTAGTGCTGCATTATCTATAGCCATACGCATAAACCCGTTCATTAGGGTCTGTGTATCATCCATGTTTTCTGCTATACCTACCCCAAAGAATGAGTATGGGTTTAGTTCATATGGTACAGCGTAATAAGGTATACGTGCTGGCTTAAACGGGTTAAGAACTAAACGTAAAACTTTACCGTTGCACACCCAAGCATTTACACTTAGCTGCTCTGAGTCACGTAATTCTTTAGGTATTGTTACACCGTGTTCTGCTAAGATGTCTGTGTCTACGTAACCCCAAAACTCTAGCACCTCGTAGCGATATGGAGCAGAGCTATACTGTGACTCATCCTCCATGTCTTGTTCCCAGTATTTCTTTTCGTAGGACTCGCCCATAGCTATAGCTTCGTCTATAGACTCTTCTCTAAAGAACGGTCTTGACTTTAAACCACGTATCTGTGAGCGTGTCATACGGTGACGCTCTACTACATACTCTGCTTCGTCCATGTTGTAAGCATCAGGGTCAGGATAGAAGTTCCAAATACTTACGTGACTTGTAGAGGGTACAGTCTTTATTGTAGGATCGTAGTTGCCATCATCACCCCAGTTAGGATACTCTTTGTCTATGGCAAACGGACCCTTCATTATACCTGTTCCAAAGAGCGCCATCTCAAAAGATGTATGACGTAACTGTTTGTTTGCGCCACTTTCTTCTAACTGATCGTGTATTTTCTTTTCCATCTTCTTAGCTGCAACCATAGCAGGATGAAAAGTAACTGTGTCTTGTGTTGTACCCGGACCCTCTATAATTTTATCTGATGCGTACTCTAGCTTGTCTTCTAGTGGACCCATGCGCTTCATGCGGTCATACATTGTCTCGCCGGGTTTTAGCTTCTCATCTGGGTCAAACAAAAGTGTGACGGGTGGTTTGTTACCAAAGGCATCCTCTAGTTGATCTTTGGCTTCCTCTGCTTGAGGGTTTATACTAAGATGCATAGACTCAGCTACACCCTCTGGTAAAGTTGTAGGATTGACTGTGAGAGGAAAGCGAGAGTTACCAAATAAAACATCTACAATCTGTCCGTATGCAGCTAGTGTTTTTGTTTTAGTTACCTTAATAAACACACGAGACTTTTCAGTTTCAGTAAACTGCACGTCTGTGTTGTACAAACCACGATAGTTTCTGTACGCACGTAGCCATCTGTTCTCATCTGCAAACCTTGCATCCTCTGCACGTTGAAACTTAGACTGTACGAAAGCTACAACACCCAGCGCATCTAGCTCATCTGAGTCTTGAATAGATGATACTTCATCTGTTTCAAATAGTTCGCCTTGATTGTTTTCTGTTTCTGCCATGTTATCTAATATCCAAATACTGAGTCAGCGGCTTGAAAGCCTGTCCTGTGTGATACAGGATTGTAATCCCATAAGGAACTACGGGGTCGTGTCATTATACCATACCTTAAAGCATCGTACAAGTGGTCCTCTGAGTTAGTATCCACGTCTTCTGGATTTCTTTTATCTAACGGTATACCCGGAAGCTGTGCTATCGTGTTGGTGCAAGTAGAAAAGAACACAAGTCTTGGCTCCTCAGTAAACTCATCCACCTGCAAACGGCGGTGTAGCTCGTTCTTACCTGCCACCCTTGAACCTTTAGAACGGTCAGAAGGTCGCCAACGCAAACCCTTCTGGTTCATCTGTTCAGCCAAAGAGGGTCCAGTGTCTCCACGCTTGTGCCACAGGGAGCTATCCAACACACCGTACCTGATATTATCACCATGCTCTGCTTCCAATATCATATCTGCTAAATCTGTTGCTGTAACTCTAGAACAATATAACTCTCTATATACTACTAACTGTTCTTGTGGATTGACTGCTAACCAAACAACTCCTGTGTAGCTACCGTAACCGTAGTCGCAAGCCCTAAACTTGGCCCAGCTTTTAGGTATGTCATACGGTTCAACTACGTGTATCTTTCTGTTAAACTCAGGGAATGCTGCTCCCTCGTTTACATCCCAGTTCCCTTCTAATAACTGCTTTCTTTGATGCTCTGGAAGTGACAAAAGCATTGCTTCGTAGTCGCCACTCTCAGCTAAGTATGGATTATCAAAGAGACTAGCAGGTATAAATCTTCGTTTGAATAGGGGTTGACCAGCTTTACTATGCCCTTGTGGAAACTTTAAAACCTCACTAGTCTCTATGTCCGTTGCCCAGAAAGGTGTATTAGGTTTTGCTGGGTCAATGAACATCTTCTTAACCCATGCGTGACCGGGGCCACCGGGGTTTGTTGTTGCTCTCATGTACAAGCCTAAATCTTTGTTTGCACTACGTAATCTTGAACGCATGTAGTTCCAGCTATAGGGGCTGTTCCACTGCGTCAACTCGTCAAAGGCTACATAGTTAAACGCTTGTCCTTGATAGCGCATAACATCTGTGTCTCTGTCCAAGTACGACATCCAAAGTGTGCCGCCTCTAGGTGTAGTCCACTGTGACTTACGCTCTGACCATTTAATATTAGGTATTGCTTTAGGGTATAACTCTTGACTTTTTTGTATTAGCTCTCTTAGTTCTTCTGTTGTGTGGCGTACAAGCAACCCACTAAAGTCAGGGCTATTTAAATTACGAAGAGGATCAGCTAAAGTTGCATACGACTTGCCACCACCTGCTGCACCACCGTATAATACCTCTCGTTCTGATGCTGCTAGATACTGTGTTTGAGGGCCGGGGTTAGGCTGAAATACAACATTCTGTGCGCGTTCTACGTTGAACTCAGGTGGCTTCACTTGCGCTGGGGGTATCGCTGTCACCACTTTCTTCTTCGTAGGTGTAGGCTCCTGTTCTTTCTTTTTCGAGTATTTCGATTTGACGTAACGCCTTTTCGAGCCGCTTGGCATACTGGCGTTTAATTTTAGTAATCCTCTTTCGCTTTCTTTCGACATCTAATCTTTTCTTTAACCCGTGGTGTGATATACTTTTGCCTGACTGTGTAGTTAGCCAAGCTGCAACTTGTCTTAAACTATATTGTTTTATGTGTTTTTTAGCTAATTCTAATAACTCTAATTCTGTAGGTATAGGGTTTAACCACTCATCATCCTGTGGATCTACCTCGTAGCCAAACGGAACATATTGGCTGAGTCTAGGTATTCGCATCCAGAGCTTCGCTTTGTACGGAACTCTAGGAAGCATCCAGTATTCATACTGTAGGGGTCTTTCATTCCTCAGTTGTAGAAGCATCGTTCTCTTTAGGTGGCAATATAAATAATCCACCTGTAGACTCCACTGAAACCTTTTCAGTTTTAACTATACCTGCGCGATCAAGTATCTGACCTGCAGCCATAAGTGTTTCTTTTATTCCTAGCTGGGTAGGATCGTCCAAAGCCTTACCATAAGCAACTGCAGCTTTGGGTCCAATCCGTGACATATACGTTTTAGTAGCCTCGAATATCTCATCCTTCAATGTCTCCACTATAGCTGTCGTAGGCGTGTTGTGACTGTAGCCAGCCAACTTCTTAGCTGTCACAGCGTCACCGCCAGCCTCTTCAAACAAGACCTCTAGAAACTTAACTTGTTTTTCGCTTAGTGTTCTTGCCATTTTTCTTTGCTCTTTTTCTTTTATCTAGATACATCTTAATAAAGCCAGCGATGGTCCACGCTCCATTAATCAGGTTCCACACCTATTTTACCTTCCTATAGGCTCTGGTTTTTTTTGCGATTTTCTTAGGTTGAGCCACAAACTGCTTACCTGCCTTAGTGCCTTTTCGTTTAGCTCTGGTTGTAGCGGCATACTCAGCATCGCTAAGAGACTTAATAGCCGCAGTAGGTAAATACCGCTCACCAGTTTTAGCACTAGGCTTACCACTTTTAGTGCGCCACTTTTGCTTTGTCCATGCCTTTAGACTTCTTTGTGATTTCTTGAGAGCCATTAAGCACCTTCACAAGCCATAGCACCACAGCTACAACTTTTACAGCAGCTTCTGTTTCTGAAAGCACACCATAATCTTCTTATATATTTAAACATTATTTATACCCTCCACCTGCTTTTTTGTAAGCAGAGGCCAACATCTGTGCTTTACGTGCTGACCACTGCCCCGGTTTACCACCTTTACTACCAGCTTTTATTCTGGCAAACTGACGTTTACGCATGGCTGGCTTAGTGTAGTTACCAGCTTTGTTTACTGTAGATTTACTTTTAGCCATTAAAACCTCCCGACATACTTAGCTATCTGCGAACAAAAAGGTAATAAAGCTATTGCCATCATTAAGTTTGCACCTGTATGTATTATAGCTATTCTTAGTGTATCGCCTTTTGGCATACCGTCACTAACGAAAAACCCTGCAAGCCAAATTGTTCCAGTTGTTCCTATGTTTGCTCCAAGCACTGCCGCTATTGCAGCAGGTAAAGGTAAAGCACCAGAAGCAACTAAAGCTATGATCGCAGTAGTGCTAAGAGAGCTAGACTGCCAAGCTAGGGTCATTGCTATCCCACCTATGAACATATAGATAGGGTTGCCTAGAAACCATTGCAGGTGTTCTATATTACCCATGCTTTTCATGCCACCACTAAATAACTTTAGTCCTACATAAAAAACAAGTAAACCGCCTAAAGCTTGTATTGGTGGTGACAGCGTCACGATAAAACCACACGAACAACTGTACTAGAACTTTCTGCACGTCTGTAGTTTAAGATAGTAGAGTTACCTACTGCTTTAGGAACTATAAAACTGTGCGCTCCTGCAGGTATCTCTATATCGTTATCATCTACATCAGCTTCTGCAGAACCGAAGTTTATATCTAGCTTGTGACTAGTTTCAATGAAGACCACACTAGCGTTAGTGCAGTCCACATGTTGTGTGGTGGTGTTACTTAGGGTGACAGCAGTTTGTACTGTCCACCCCAAGTTTTCGCCTATTAGACCAACTTGATCAACCATTGGCTAACTCCTAACTTATGTAAATGGAGTTGCTGCAGTGCCATCACCAAACAGATACCCAGTTACAACCCATTTAGAATCAGTGATACATACATACTTAATCATACCACCAATGAAACGGCCTTTGGTATCACCGTCAGCTACGATCTGATGATCTGCTGCTGCAGGACAAACAAATGCTAGAGTGTCAATGTTTTCATTTAGCGCTGCTAAACCACCAACCTCATCCTTGTCAATTATAGTAATCATACCTTGCAGTGTGTCTGCACTAGACGCTGCATCAATCTGCATAGTTCCTGTAAAAGTTGTTCCTACATGAAACTCGTAAGTTAAACCTGCTGCTGCTGCAGGTAGAGTAACAGTAATACCAGCAGCACGATTAAGAGAAAATATAGTTCCTGACTCTGCTTCTGTTACTGTCTTTGTTGAATCAGTAATACTGGTTACTACTGTCTTTTGTGTTGTGAGAGTTATCGGGCTTTCGTATACCTCGATACCTTCTTGTCTTGTTGCCGTTAGTGACATTACTTAGCTCCTTTGCTATAAAACATACCAGACTTACGATAGTCTTGATTTCCATTTGATATTAGGCCACCTCTTTGTTTGAAGCCCATTTTGTTTCGCACCTCTGTAGGTAACTTAGATAATCCTTTACCTTTGTTTCCTTCCGGTACATCTTTTAGCGCCCCACCTTCAGCCATACCCATCATAGGCTTTTTATTAGCTTGTGGCTTTTCCATAGCGGAAAGAGGCTCACCTTTACGCATCTCCATCATGTTACGCTGTCTTTCTTGATCTGCTTGAGTGGGATTGTACATAGGCTGTATGGGGTTCACGACTCCTCCCATCTGCATCTTACGTTTAGACTTCATGCCTTTCTCCACTCCTGATATTACGCCTTTATTACGAGAGGCATAAAAGACTGCCTCTCCTTCTTTGTCACCATACTGCTCTTTCATGGAGCGCATGATCTTTTTGCCTTTTTTAGTTAAAGGCATGTCTTACTACCCTTTGACTAACTTGTAGCCTTTAGCTTTAGCTGCAGCACGAATGTTAGCAAGTGTCATTCCACCCATCACTCCACCTGCAGCGTAACCTTTTTTCATTTTGCCACCACGAGCCATGCCCTTTTTCTTCATAGGCATTTTGCCACCCATAGCCATCTTCTTTGGCATCTTACCGCCACGAGCCATACCTTTTTTCTTCATCTTATTGTTAGTCTTGCCCCCACGGGCCATACCTTTCTTCTTGTGCATTGCCATAGCAACTACTCCTTGTATAGATTGTTAAACACTCGTTGCGTATCCCAAACGTACTCTACGTCTTGCTTAGAGTGATATGTGTTTTGGTTTGGCTTGAAGTCAGGAGCACCTTGTCCTGTCTCAAACCAAGCTGGGTGAGTTACTCTCACTCTGTTGTTGGGTAACGCAACCATGTTACCTGTATATTCTCCTGCATCTAATAATTCAAGTACGTGACTCTGCTTGTGCTGCGCTGGGTCATCTGCTACCTCACTGTTAGTGTAATCAACAGTAAAGTAATACTTGGCAGGATAAAATTCTCCATCTATCTTTGCTATCCACGGAGCAGGAGTTGCTCTGTCTAGCACATACACACTGTGATGATGCGACATGCAATCCCACGGTTGAGCCATATGAGGGGGTAGTTCTTCAGGCCACTCTGCTAAAGGTGTGTCAGCTACTAGTGCTGTCAGTGGCATTCTTGCCCACATAGCCCCGCCGTGTATGTTGTGCTCTTCTTCCGACTCGTCTGACTCGCACCCTGTAAAAATTACTTGAAAGCTCAGAGTCCTGTTGGGCATCGTTGTTACGCCTATTACCATAGCGTGTAGGAACTCGTTGTGATATTCTTCTAAGTTCTTTGTATACTCTCTTCTTACCCATGCTTTGAAGTATGGTATGTTACTTTGTAGATACGGCATTTCTTTCCTTTCGCAGTCTCTCTTTAGCTGATTTAGCTGTCTTGACAACATCAGACTTGCCCATAACTTTAGCACGTTGTTCCATGACTGTCAAGATTTGTATTTTCCTTGCGAAAGGTTTTCCTGATTTTCTTACTCTTGTTACTGTAGCTTTAGCATCTGCATTTGTAGCAAACTTAATAGGCACAGTATCTTTAGGGTTCTCATCTGTGTATAGCCTACGTCCAGAACCTTTAGGCTTCTTGCCTGTGCCTACCTTTGGGTCTTTGCGTTTCTTTTTAGCTGCCATGTTGTTTTTTATACTTGCATATCTATTACAAGACCTTGCTCTGTTCTCATGTCGTTATAAAAGTTTCTGTTCTCTAACAACTGCAAAACTAAGTCCTGTATGTGTTGCTGCCTTCTCAAGTTATTCACGGAGCGCTGGGTACGCACGATGTCTTTCTCTATACGTTCCAGCCGTTGTGTTTGATTCTTGATACGCTGTTCAGCTAACACATACGGAATAGGATTAGTGTGATTACTGGGATTAGTCTCCACGAGCTTAACACTTCCATCTTTTTCTGGCTTGTCTTAACCTAGAGTTAGGATCTTTTGCAGCTTTAGGGAACTTCTTCATCTGCCCAGCGCTTCTAGCACAGAATGACTTTCTGCGCTTTGCGTCCTTACTACCCGGTTTAACTTTACCAGTTACAGCAGTTTGTAACTTACTTCCGGGATTCTTCCTACGATAAGCAGCTACACCAGCTTTAGTCATACCTGCACCTTGCTTGGTAGGACGAAAGTTCTTCTTATTTCTAGCTGGCATCTTATCTGCCATACGAATTACCTCACGTACTGGATTCCATATTAGGTGTAGGCATCTCTGTACACGTAGCTGTAACATATGCATCAGGTGAAGGCTTACTTGCAACTAAAGCGTTTAGTTGTGTAGCCATAGATGCCTCACACATATCCATACTCGTGTACAACACTTGGTCAGAGGCAACTCTAAAGCCCCCATCCATAAAAAATAATAAGACCATTACATACATTTAGCCATACTCTCTTTCTCTGTCAGGGTCTAACACTTCATTACTGTCTAAGTGACCCTCTAGATACATGGCTCTCTCTACATGATCCAGTGTATATAGTTCTCCTGTACGATTATAGATAGCTTCTCGTACATAGAAAACATCTGACTTAGGAATGTGTACCCTTTTCATAGCGTAAGAGTTATTAGAGGCTAAAGCATTGTAAAAATCCTCTATTACACTTTCACTTTCACATAGTTGTACACGTTTCTTCTTCATTGTCAATACTTATTTTACATATTGTAAGGAAAAAAGTGTTACAAGCACGAACTTGTAGTTGGAGAGAGGAGACACATGGGAGGAGCTTACCACAAATGTGCCTGTAACACTATAAGTTTAACTATAGTTTAGTATTTGTTATAGTTATAAATAAATATTAACACAGTTTACTGTATACTGTCAATAGTTTTATTTATATTTATTTAATTAATTAGTAGTTTAACTTATTGTTTAACTATTTTATAATGATTTTATAATTATTTTAACTCTAAGTTTAACTATACTACTTCTACTTCGTAGTTTTACACACTATTTCATGCGTGTCAACCCCTAAAATGAAATGTGTGACTATTTGTATACCCTAAAAGTAAAAATCCCGTGTGTTGCAGAGTATATATACATATACGGTAGACCCCCGTCTGGCCCTCGCCCGGTCGTGATGTCGCTGCTGTTCTTTGATGTGTCGTTTTTAGTCTGTGCTTTTCTGCTGCTGATGTCTCTTTTTGTTTTGGGCCGGGAATATTTGCTATAAGATATTGTTTTTATTACGTTTCTTTACTGATATGCTGTCAGTACATAGAGAAAATGTGAGATTTTTAGGTGAGTTTTGACCAAATGGTAAACTTTCAAGTGATGGATGCACAAACACTAGCAGCAAAACAATCCAAGCAACACCACAAAGAAAAGCTATATTCTATGCCCTATCCCCTCTGTGCTCTTGTCAGATATATACCCCACAAAAAAACTTGCTCATGCCTATTGACGGATATTTAAAACTCATGTAATTACGGTTTTATCTTTTAACTTTTAACTACAAGGGAAGACACTATGGAAAATCAAAAGCTTTCACCTACACCATATCAAGACGAACTGGAAAAAGACGTAGTTGAGCTTATCTTAAAGCTGCAGCAACAAGCCAAAACAAGCAACACATTAAAGAAAGGTTAATAAGATGACACATTATACGCGCAACATTCTAAAAGTTTACAAGCAATGCACTAGCGATGAAATAGACCACGGTATGACTTGGTACAGTGATGCAAAAGACAAATGCCAAGTTATGGCTGACGAATACCAATTACCATTACGAATTGTTGTTGGTGTAGTTGCTGCACTATCTCCCACAAACAATTGGTTCCAAAACTTAAAAGATGCAAACAATATGTTGCGGCAATTTGTTGTTGGTGGTTATGTTGAGGATTGCACAGTATGCACCTACAACACCATGCGTGACAAAGCTTGGTCTATACTTCAAACAATGCCTCACACGGATGATGATGTTGCTTTCATCTTACGGGGCCCAAAAATTACAGACTTCTTTTACTGTATTATGGGACACGATGTTTGCGTGATTGACGGTCACGCTTGGTGCATTGCCAATGCTGACCGACGCACATTGCAAGAGGTGCCAAACATAGGCAAGAAGCTTCGTGCTGAGTTACAGGAAGCGTACCGACGCGCCGCTAAAAAGCACAACGTCACCGCTTATCAGATGCAAGCTGCAACTTGGGTAGCTTGGAAGCGTATATATAATGTATAGCGCTGAGATACGTAACAGAATACTTGTGAGTGTAGCTGCATACGCTTACGAGTATCTAGATAAACCTATCATGTCTGACGCTGACTTTGATGCACTCTGCGAGCGTATTGATCCAAAGCTGGACACTGGTAACAAAAAGCTGGACGCATTCTTTCGGGATTGCTTCAGCGCTGACACTGGCATGTGGATACATAAACATCCGGAGAAAGCGAAGCTTAAATATATCTGTGATAATTACTATAGCGAGGAAAAGTAAAATGTACACATTAGATAAATGGACTAGACCGGAATATTATGCTGGCGAAAATCACTTCAATTCTTACATGTTCTTAGGCAGAAACAGAGAGAGTGATATATACGATGAAAGCAACTTTCATGTTGCGCTTGCTAGGCTGGGCGGGGAAAGCGAAACCGTTCAAGTGATACGTGAAAGACACTGGGCCTGTGGATGGATTGAATGGATAAAAATTTCTGCAAGTGATACCGTATCAATTAACAAAGCTAAAATAATGATTGATGAATTGAACGACTATCCTTGCTTGTGTGAGGATGATTTATCAGAGCGTGAATATTTTTTAGAATATGACGCAAACGACACATAACTTGTCGCAAACAGTGTAGCACGGTATTGCTACTGTGCTATACTTAGCCCATAGACACACACACAACGGAGTAAAAAACATGAAACAAGTAAGTATGAATGAAATCAAAGCTGTTGCATATATGAACCAAAATATGGACCTTCCCATAAGACTTTGGGCCAAGCATCTTGGCATGACACAAAACAAAACTGCTGGCTTGTATGCCAAATATGTAAAGCTGGGTGTGCTTAATTTAAAAGGCCAAAACATAGAGCGTTGCAAAAAACTAGCTCAAATGCAGAAAGCTAAGTTTGTTTATGAGCAACTAAAAACAGAACTGCAACTTTAATCACACAAACACAAACACACATATAGGAGAGATAACATGTTTGTACTTTTCGCAACTAAGCCTTTGAATGACGGCACTAACGGCTTCCGCTTCAACTTTGCTGGCGTCAAAGGTTTAACACGCAAGCGCAAGATTGAACGTCGCCCATTTAAGATTGACACCAAAGGCTGTATGCTTGGTCTGCACTTAGGCAAGCGCAGCGTATACATAGAACGCAAAGCTAATCGTGACACCCAGCGCAAGCTGCGTCACTTTGCTGGGTGACGATCTATGCACAGAGTGATAGGTATATGGCTGCAAAAGGATGGCATACTTGGTATTAATACTTACAAGAGTATGCCAGACTTACGCCAAGCGTTGTTTACTGGCGAGTGT